>Ga0247844_1002165_pt1 | contig 32949 bp, 27 predicted proteins | sample LaCtaG_FD_192421 | JGI IMG/M metagenome (GOLD analysis project Ga0247844, IMG submission 192421) | Freshwater microbial communities from meromictic Lake La Cruz, Castile-La Mancha, Spain - LaCruzMarch201714.5m_1 | ecosystem: Environmental > Aquatic > Freshwater > Lake | place: Spain: Castile-La...
TACCACCGTTGGTACAATGACAACTGTTGCGATAATCATAATCAATCCCATACAGATAAAACTTACTGAAGGATGCTGATTGCTCCATAAAAAGCCAGCTACCACTCCCATCAACAAACTTCCCACAGTACTGGTCGTTCTTGCTATTGTGTTCGCTGCACCCACTTGGTCATGATCTACAACTTCCATTACCATCGTATAGTAAGCACATTGTGCAATATTTACCAAGATACACGTTAACGTTACTAAGATAAGATAAACGGTAAAGCTGCCTGCAAATGGCCATAAGAAAACAGAAACCCCAGAAAGAACCATTCCATAAAAGAGCCACGGTGAACGTTTTCCCCATTTATGCTTCGTTCTATCACTTAAATACCCCACAAATATCTGTGTAATAACCCCAACAACTGCTGCTAACATATAAATTTTTGCAATATCTGTGGCTTTATCTGTAAAATGGTACGCCATAAATGCGATAACATTTCCTAATGCCCCCCACATTACCCCAATTCCTATATCTGGAATACCAATTAACAGTGGATTCCACTTTCTTACATTATATTTCATCTGATTTCTCCCTAATTTGTTTTATAATTTCCAATGGTAGATAACATCTTTCCACTATTAATAGCCCCAACAGAACTTCCCACTCCATTGACAATAGATTCTATTCCTGTCTGATACTTTGCGCCACTTAAATCAACGATAATGGCATGATTGATTTGACTCTTTTTAGCATTGTCTACAATAGCATTTTGACACACCACTGGACCTAATGTATTGATAAATACCGAATACACTCCAAGTCCTGAACCATAAAAATCAGTCGCACTTTTCGTGATTTGTAGAGATGGATATCCTAACATTTTGCCATTCATCCAGTCAGATTGTACAGGTACGTCATATGGAAGCTCTGACTGATAAAAAATAATTTTACCATGTTTTCCATTCCATACGGTTTGAGTCTTCTCAAAATGTTCCACCGCAAGTCCTAACATAGTAACATTTGAACCATTCACAACCAATCCATGATTAGCCACATTTTTAGTCCATCCAACATTGTCGCCGTGGTCAGCTCTCCAAAGCCAGAGATTATCTCCAATCACATGGGAGTTATTAATAACCACTGCTGTATTTGCTTGCTCAAGAGAGCTTGAAACGCCTCCAATTCTCACAAACAGGTCAAAGAGCATATCTGGATTATTTGCATTGCCCACACGGCTATTTTTATCTCCTATTTCAACCAGTGTTGCTTGACCACTCATAGGACCACCAGCTACAATGACTCCTGCAATGATGGCATTTTCAACATTACCAACATGAATGACTTGTCCACTTCCACCATCTTTAAGCACAGGTAGTCCAAGTCCTAAAATAATCGAGTTTTTTTGCGTTACTTGAATAGGTGTATCTATTGAGTACACGCCTGGTGACACAATCGCTATATGCCATCCATTTGTTGCCTTCGATAGGGCCTGTTCTATTGAAAGGGTTGAGCTTCCAGAAGTTGGCACCACAATATTGCTCTTTGAAATGGGAATAAATTTTCCCTGTGGGCTATCTTTTTTCCAATCAATCCCTGAAAAATATTTGCGCATTGGAGGAATTTCAACTCCCCACACACCATTTTGCTGTGTGATATAAGGCTTCTCTCTCATAGGAACTGGTATTGTATCTTCATGGGTATAAGGCCAGTTCTGCCACACATTTCCAATTAAACTTGGATTGGATTGAGTTGTCGGCGTTGGGGTATTTCCCACACATCCAGCAAAAACCATATTCCAACTGCCTACTCCCCAGTTACCACTCCACTCACTGTTTTGTGTAAACCACTGTTGCTGACTTCCTGTGATGACATCTTGATTAATTAAACTATCCGACATAAATCCACCACTTGACCAGCCAAGATCACACAGTCTTAAGCTTCCATTGATGATATGAATTCGACGAATAGGAGCAGCTTGTGATACCGCCCAAACATCTTGATTTTTAGGCACACTGGTATAGGCTACAGAACCAAGTGTTGGGGTAATAGAAAGATTCTCCATACTTCTCCAAAAATTATTACAAGCACCTGGCCCACCTGTTGGTTGTGTTGGATCATTTGGCGTGGCATCTTGAGATCTCACAGCACCAATGATATGTACCGCATCTGGGGTGCTTCCTAGCCCTATCACTTGTGTATCATACCCTACTTTTACATCAAGAGGATTAGCAATGCTTCCATAGGTTCCTGGCTCAAACATCAGACAGTAGTGACTGTTTCCAAACTGATTATCCCGTTGAAGAGCATAGATGCCATCGATGGTGGATTGTATCTGTTTTTGACTCATAGAAGAGGTAAAAACATAGGTTCCACTTCCAGAAATTGAACTCGGTGTTGCAAACATAGTCGCATTGGAAATCTGTGTTGAGTTTGCCGCTAAAGCTGCCGTAGAAAGAAGCAAAGCTCCAAGCGAGATTTGACAAAGTTTTTTCATTTAATCTCCTATTTTTGACTCTTGATGATACTGCTATAGTAGTGTGCGCTCATCTTTGGCGTTCTCTCTTGAGTATTGTAATTCACTCTTACAATTCCAAAACGTTTTGTGTACCCAAATGACCACTCGTAGTTATCCATTAATGACCATACAAAATACCCTTTCAGATTCACACCCTCTTGCTTTACTTTTAGAAGTGTCTCAAGGTGCGTTCTTAAATACTCCACTCGACTTAAGTCATTCACCTCACCTGTTAATTCCTCTTTATCTGCCGCTGCCATTCCATTTTCTGTGATATAAATGGGAAAATTGGGTACCACTTCATGGGAAAATTTTAGTGCGTAGTATAGGGCTTTTGGCGTAATTGGCCACGTCATATCCGTTCTAGCATAGTCGTTAGAAAACTCTAAAAATTCATAACCAACACCTAATTTTTCTTTTCCATGAAGTCCAATTCTATTGGATTTTGTGGCTCTCACAGGTATCCCCGTATAATAGTTATATCCAATAAAATCACATGGAGTTCCAATAATTTCCATCTCTTCAACGGTAAATTCTGGAGCATCTGCTCCTAGAAGGTCAAGATATTCTTTGCGATATTTCCCTGTAAGTGCTGGAAGCAGTATTGCATCATTTCCATCTAGCCATGCCTCTCTTGCAGCTTGAATGTTTTCCTCAGTATCAATTACTGGCCAATAGGTCGCAAGATTTTCCACAAGTCCAATATTTGCCGGTTGTTTTGAATGTTCACGAATGGCTCTTACAGCCAATCCATGTCCAAGAAGTGCATTATGAATGGTTTGATTGACGCCCTTTTCAGCTAAAGCAATTCCTGGTGCGTGGAAACATCTATCTCTATGTGCAAATGTTGTGAAACACATAATCTCATTAATAGTAAACCAATTTTTTACTCTGTCAGAGTAGCGCTTTACTACAATTTCTGTATATTTTGCAAAAAGTCTTGAGACCTCTTTACTTTGCCATCCACCGTATTTATCTTGAAGTGCTTGAGGAAGATCCCAATGAAAGAGTGTAATCCATGGCTCAATTCCATTTTTCAAAAGCTCATCGATGAGATTGTCGTAAAATGCAAGGCCTAACTCATTGACTTGCCCTTCACCTGTTGGCATTACCCTAGGCCATGAGATAGAGAAGCGATAAGCTTTCAGTCCCATCTCCTTCATCATCTTCACATCGTCTTTATAGAGTTCATAGTGATTACAAGCGACTTTTCCATCTTCATTGTTAAGGACTTTTCCTGGGCGTTTTGCAAAAACATCCCAAGTTGAAACGCCAATCCCATCTTTTTGTCCACCCTCAATTTGATAACTTGCCGTTGCAGCTCCAAATAAAAAATCTTTTCCGAAATTCATTTTTACTCCTTTATTTTTGGCTCTGTTACAGAAGATAATTGTTAAAGAAAAAAATCAAAACAACTATTATCTATAACATAGCCTTATTTTTTTACTTTGCTTGGTATACAAGCGTCATTATTGACTTTTTCAATGCTGTAAAATCAGAAATCTCTTGCGTCATCACATCTTTAAGTGTGAAAGGAATCTCTTTTTCTGTAGAATTGAGTACCACGACCACAACTTCATTTGAAGGGGTTAAAAAACTTGCAACCTCTAAATCCTTACTATAACAACTTTGCGCAATTTTTCTACTTCCTTCTGGAATAAATTTGCTAAAATGTCCTATAAAATAGAACGATGGCTGATATTTTACCCTTTGCTCTTTTATATCTACAATAATGGGAGCACTACAGTAGTTTCCAACGTGATTTGGTCCCCCTTGACTGTCTAAAATCAAGTTCCAGTCAATCATGGTCGAAAGTCCATTATTGAAATTTCCAATCATATCGTGAGCATAGCGTTCTCCAAACTCCCATGGAGATTCACTAACAACAACCGTTTCATTTCCACCAAGATTGGTTGGAGCCCCTGCAAGAAGCTCTACACACCCCTCTGTAAATATAATCTCTTTATCTGGGAAGAACTCTTTACAAATTCTTAAATTCTCAAAATGGTCCCCAGAGTACCAATGAACGCCAACCCCGTAGACTGCTTTTCGAGTTTTTTCATCTGACATAATGGCTCTTGCTCTTTCAAAAGTTCTCTCTTTATTATGATCCCAAATGACGATTTTAACCTCTTCTAGCCCACTTTGTTGAAGTGTTGGATAGAGATAATCTCTGATGAAAATCTTCTCCTCTTCTGCTGTATAGATGCAAGATTCCCAACGTTGTACTGCCTTGGGTTCATTTTGAACCGATACCATCTCCACAACAATGCCCTCATTCTTGTAGGCTTGAATATACTTAACAAAATAATCAGCATAAGCTTGATAATATTCTGGTAGAAGTTTTCCTCCAAAAAGCAACCCCTTACTATCCTTCATAAAAGCTGGAGGGCTCCAAGGTGACGACATGAGATGAATCTCTTTGTTTGCAAAACTTTCGCATTTTTTGATAAAAGGAATCAATAAATCCTGATCACACTCAATAGTGAAATCACTTAAATCCTCTTTTTGAGTATATCCAAAATGCCCATTTGAAAAGTCACAGCTTGCAATATGGGTTCTTCCATAATTGTATTTCAATCCAGACTCACCAAAATAGCTCTCCAAAATTTCCTCTTGACACGATTCATTCATTTGATAAAAATTAATCGCTGAACTCTGTGTAAATGCGCCCCCAAATCCTTTAATCTCATGATACTTTATATCCGAATATACCATCAGCAGTTGCATCTCTTGTTCTTTCACATCCTTTTGAAACTCTTGCTCTTTTAAAGGTTTAAATAGGTTTTTCTGGTACTTGTCTGTTAATAATGTTTGGATTTTTCTCATTTTGAACTCCTTCATCTCTCTTTTCTATTAATTTGAAACATTTTAATCAGTTAGAATATTTAAAAAATATATTAAATATTTTAAGAGTTAATCGTTTAACTTATGATATAATATATCATACCATATTTTTGCAATTAATTCAAATTAATTTCTAATTTTTTATACTTTAATATTTAACTAGGAGAGTTCATATGACAATCAAAGATATTGCTGAAAAAGCAGGTGTTTCAATCGCAACCGTTTCCTATGTACTTAATGGGAAAAAAAAAGTTAGCGAACAAACACGAATTAAAATTCAAAAAATCATACAAGAATCAGGTTACGAGTTTAATGGTGCTGCCAGAGATTTGAAAAATAAACAGAACAATATCGTAGGCATCTGTCTTGAAAGTTTAAGAGGACCTTTTTTCAGCGAACTTATCGATGGTATTGAGACAGCTGCCACGGATGTAGAGTACAATTTTATCATCACTACCAATATTGGAGGAGAACGTTCAAGTGCTGTTAAAATTTTAAGTGAACGTAGAGTAGATGGTGCCATCATCCTCTCCCCAAACTTGAGCAATGAATTTATTCACTCTTTGGTACTAAAAAATATTCCCCTTGTCCTACTCGATAGAAAATTTGAACATGATAGGGTCAACACCATTTTACTTAATAATCGTTCAGGTATTCAACAAGCCATCGAGCACCTTCACCAAAAAGCACTTACTAAAATCGCCTTTCTCTCAGGAGTAGAAACGCATTTTGATAATAAAGAGAGAGTCGCTGCTTATATAGAGACTATGGAAAAAATCCATCTTAAACATGAAATTCAAATTTATAAAGGGAATTTTCGACAAGAGAGTGGCAGAAATCTTGCAACCCAAATCATTTCAAAAGAAATTCCAATGCCTGAAGCCATAATTTGTGCAAATGATGAAATGGCCATTGGGGTCATTCACACACTTAAGGAGCATGGATTCAACATACCCCAAGATATTTCCATTATTGGGTTTGATGATATTTTAGTATCGCGCTATATTCAACCTCTACTCTCTACCATTTCTCATCCTAAATTTGAACTAGGTAAATTAGCCTTTGAAACACTTCTCTCTCTTTTAAAAGGAGAAAAAATTGAAAATGTCACTTTTGATACCCTTTTTATCCCTAGGGAAAGTTCACTTTAATATTTAAAAGGAGAAACCATGAAAAAAACACTCTACCTCATTCATCACTCACATACTGACATTGGATATACCGATACACAAGAGCGCGCACTTCATCACCAAGCCAGCTATATTTCCCACATCATTGAACACTTTAAAACATTTCCCGATTCCTCTTTTAGATGGAATTGCGAAACTTTTGTTGCAGTGGAAGCGTTTTTAAAAAATGCTACACCTGAAGAAATCTTGGCATTTTCACACCTTGTAAGCCAACATAAAATAGATCTCTCAGCCAATTTCGCTAATTTTTCAGAAATTCTTGATCCCGAAATTATGCACTCCATCATTGCCCGTGCCATCGCATTTGCCAAGGAACACCACCTCACTATTAAATGCGCTATGCAAGCGGATGTGAATGGATTTGCCCTTGGATATGCCAATGCACTTTGTGAAAATGGCATCGAGTTTTTCTTGACCCTCGTTCACACACACCACGGAATGTTTCCCCTATTCAAAAAACAGACCCCATTTTACTGGGAGATGCCCAGTGGTAAAAAACTTCTGGTTTGGAGTGGTGAGCACTACATGTTTGGAAATGCCTTTGGATTTGCTCAAGGGGCAATGGCAAGTTATGGATTTGATTATGAAATCGATGTTGTCGAGCTTAACCGAAATTATGATCATGAATGGCTTTACCACGCAGAAAACCGTATGAAAAACTATCTAAAAACTTTAAATGAGCAAGCTTATCCTTATGACTTCTTCCCCGCCTGTATTCAAGGAAAATATACCGATAATGCTATGCCAAATTTCTCTATTCCTGAAAGGGTCGCACAGTGGAATGAGAAATTTTCGCATTGGGTCGAAGTTAAAATGGTGACTTTAACAGAATTTTACGAAGTTTGCAAAAATAGCCAAGATATTCCAACATATAAAGGAGAGTGGCCTGACTGGTGGACCGATGGGGTTGCCAGCGCCCCAAGAGAGCTCAAAATTTTTAAAAATAATCAGATTAAATATAATCTCATTAAGTCCCTGAATACACCTCTTCTAACACAAAAAGTAGCTCAAGAGATAGAGTATGATCTTGCCCTATATGCTGAGCACACCTATGGCGCATGGTCCTCTATCCACAACCCTTACGACACCTTTGCTCATGAATCATGGGCAGGAAAACAGTGGTACCTTTTTAACGCCATGAGAAATATCGATAAACTCTGGATTCACTACGAGCATGAACTGGGAAGTCGCGCAACCAAATTTGATTTTTCTGGAAAATTCCTTCTGAAAAATCCTAACTCCGTAACTGTCAAAGAGGTGATTAAGCTCCCTTTTCATAGTGCTGATTATCTCTTTTTAAATGGAAATTACACCATCCAAGATTCCTTGAAAGTATATGATTACTTTTGCGATGGTGGTAACTATCCCCACATCTGTGTTGAATTAAAACCTTATGAAACTAAAGAGATTCATGTCACACCTCTAGGTAACCAGACCAAAAAATTAGAGCAAAAAGGGCTTAACATTCCAATGTATTCGAGATTTCAAATTGCAGGAACAGATGGTATTTCCGATATCTACTCTCATGAGATTTCAAACTCCCTCTTTTCACTGACTAGCTCAAATGCCACTTCACCTTTTTTCAAAATTTCATTCAGTGACAAAGGGATATACTCCATCATGCAAACAGTCAATCAGTGTGAACTACTCAATAAAAATCAAGGTCTTTTCCAAGGTGTTTATGAGGTTTCCAAGAGTACACCGCGTTCACAAATGGGAAGAAATCGCAAAGGTATCGAAGTAGAACGCAGCTTTTCAAAACTTATCAAAGTAACAAAGTTAGAAGAAAATAGTGAACTCATGAAATTTTCACTGCTTTTTTCACTGAAAGGGTGTCAACACTTCGAACAGATCATCACCCTCTACCGTACCATTGAAAAAATCTCCCTATCTGTCAAACTGCACAAAGAGGGCGTCAACGAACCAGAGAGCCTCTATTTTGCACTTCCTTTTCTCCACAATAGCCTCCATCTCGACAAAGGCAGTCACTCCTGTGTTCCTAGAAAAGAGCAGCTTCCTGGAACTTTAATAGATTTTTATGCAGCCTTTGATGGTGTGATTTTTGAAAATACAAATTTAAATGCCCTCGTTTCAACCCCAGATACCCACCTTATTCATTACGGAAATTTAGAATTTAAAGATCGCACACTCCATGTAGAAGGAGAGAATCTCCATGAAGAGGAGTGCTATATCTGGGCAATGAATAACATTTGGGAGACCAATTTTATCGCACATCTTGGAGATTTTTATGAATTTAGATTTGAAATTTCAACACACTCTAATGCTTCTTCCATTGAAGAGGGTTTTAAGAGCATCAAAAGCTTCAATCGTAAAATCATCGCCATAAACATATAGGAGAAACTCATGAAAAAACTATTTTTAATAATCGCTACACTCATACTTTCGTCGTTTATATTCGCCTCTGTTAGTAACGTCACCACCAGACAAATTGATACTCAGCTCTCACTACTCACGTTTAATTCAAGCTATATTAGTGGCGCAGAAAATATCAATATCATCACTCCAGCAAACTATGCAACGACATCAATCAATTTTCCTACTCTTTACCTCCTTCATGGGTGGTCTGGAAGTTATCAAAACTGGGTACAACTTTATGGCCGTCAGATTGAAGCTCTTGCAACACAGTATCAAATGATTATCGTTATGCCAGATGGTGGTTATGCAAGCTGGTACTTAAACTCCCCTATCAATCCAAAATCTCAGTATCAATCACTCATAGCATTAGATTGTGTTCCTTTGATAGACAAAACCTATAAGACCCTCCCCTATGCTAATAAACGCGCCATCACAGGCCTAAGCATGGGTGGCTTTGGTGCCCTTGCACTTGCTGGCAACTATCCTAACCTTTTTGGGGCAGCTGGGGCTATGAGTGGCGGGGTAGAGCTCTCCTATGCTGGCTCAATGGATCCTAGTGGCAATAACTTTGGCATTAATCAAGTTTTAGGAAATGATACTTCCACTTGGAAAAAATACGATATTATCAACTATCTCCCCGTATATGCTAAAAATAATACAGCACTTATTCTTAATGATGGCACTTCAGACATTTTTATTAAAATTAATCGTGAGTTAAATCAAGCAATGTTAGATGCGAATATCCCCCACGATTATACAGAAAGTCCAGGCGCACACACTTGGAGTTTTTGGACAAATGCCATCAACTATCAAACACTATTTTTCAGCAGATATTTTCAGTTTGGTAACACTCAGGGCATCTATTAAAATGCAAAAAAATCAGCCTTTTCCATAACGGGAAGGCTGATTTTTTTATTTTATGTATTCTTAATCGTTTTCATTTTTGGAGGATTTTTTACTGCATTCGCTTGCAGTGTTACCATCGTGTTTTTTAACTTACTAATCAGCTGATATGAAGTATCAACATTTTTAGCAAAATTCGCATCTGTTTGAGCAAGACTCATCAAATTCGAGTACTCCTCATTTGCGTCATTATATGGATCTGTTCCAAGTGATCCACCATATACGATAAGATTATCCCCTGCGGTTACCGCTAGATAGATTGCCTCTTTATTGGTAAAACATTGTTGAATCGCTGCTGCATCCATATCATCTGTCATAACAACCCCTTTAAACCCAAGTTGCTTTCTCAAGAGATTATTCACCATATCATATGAAAGTGAAGCAGGAAGTCCAGACGGATCAAACTGTGTATTTATCTCGTGAGACACCATAATTACCGGAGGGCAATATTTTGATTTTATAATGGCTTGATACGGATAGAGCTCTTGTTTTTGATAAACATTTGTAACATTCACAAAAGCATCATCATCAGTATTTTGCTGTGCACTTCCAAGTCCTGGGAAATGCTTCATCATTGCAATGGTTCCTGTTTGATTATAGGCAGAAAGTTGCGCTTCTAGTAATGCTGTCACTTTTGTAGGATTTGTTCCAAAACTTCTTTCCCATCTAGCAATTACCTGACTATTTGGGTTTAAACAAAGATCTGACACTGGGGCCATATTCATATTTACCCCATATTGTGATAGCAAATTACCAAACTCTATAGCTTGATTGTATGCAAGGTCCGTGGTAGAACTCTTCCCAAGTTGAAGCTGACTATTATTAAGTGGCATTGTAAACCCTGTTTTAGGTTTTAACCCATTAATATATCCCCCCTCTTGATTGGCTGCTATGAACAGTGGATAATCATTATACTGCTTTGCATAGGCTTGAAGCTGAGAAGTAATTAGAGCTAGTTGTGCTGGACTAGAGATGTTTCGTATACTTCCATCTGCATTGGTAGGAAATACTATTACCCCGCCGATATGATAATATTTTATCTCTTGAACGATAGGAGAATCTGGAGTAATCGTTGTTCCCGCAAAACCAACAACCATCATCTGTCCTACCTCTTTTGAAAGTAGTGTATCAGAACCACTTGTAATAATTCCGTAGGGAGTTGTTGCTGTTCCACTCGTCATGGTTGCACCACCTGATATCGCTGAACTTCCACTGGTCGCAGCAAGAGTTAAAGTTGATAGTACACCTAGTGTCGTTACTGTGAGTAATGTTTTTTTTATCATTCTATCTCCTTCTTAAAAAGCCCCTCTCAAGGTATGAGAGGGCTCTGTTCTATTTGTTAACTTTTGGATTTGGATTACTTGATCCATTTGGGACTGTATTGAAAAGAATGGATTTATAAATGTCTGTTGCTACATCTCCGTAACTTGTGACAGAGTAGTTATCCCCTTCAAAACTCATCTTAGAAAGTTGTGGGGTTTGTGTTCTATTGGTTAAAAGTACAATTGCAAGACCATATTGTGGGTCCATCAAGGCCATTTGACCAGTAAACCCTGTATGTCCAAACGCCTGAGAGCTTGCATAGGGACCAAACATCCATTTTTGAGATTGTTGAGCTCCTGCACGTCTCCACCCTATACCATAAGTCTCATCCGTATCTGTTGGTTTCGTAAATTGATCTAATACACTTTGATCAAAAAACTTCTGATTTCCATATCCACCACCATTTAGAACCAATTGCTCCAAAACACCTATATCATAGGCATCACCAAAAAGCCCTGCATGTCCAGATACGCCTCCCATACTATAATATGCTTTTTCATCTTGACATGTTCCCCAGACAAGACCTGTTCTTCTGTTTGGAAAATTTGCATATTGATTATCCGCTTCCATATTCCCTTTCAATGCTGTGGCAGCGATATCCTTTTGTGGAACTCCATTTTGAAGAGGGTTATACATGATATCGGTCAGTCCTAATGGTTGATAAAATGTACTCATCACATATTTATCTTCTGTTTGTCCTGAAATATGTTCTATTAAATCTCCCATCAACATAAAATCGGTATCACTGTACACATTCTGAGTTCCTGGGGCATATACTTGCGGTACTTGTGTCTCAAGTAAATTCAAAGTTTTTGATCTATCCTGTGAATAAAACTGTGGGCCTGCTCCTCCACCATCTTGTTCATAGAAAAGCACCTCTGGGGCATATCCTGCAGTATGCTCAGCAATTTGATTGCATGTAATTGTTGGAAATTGATAATCAGGGATATATGTTTTAAGAGGTTTTAGCATATCAAGCTGATTGGTATATTCCAAGTGCATTAATGATATATTGGTTGCAAACATTTTTGTAAGCGATGCCATATCAAAAAGAGTTGTGTTTTGCATTGGAATCCACTGACTTTGTGGCAATTGATTTCCCTGTATATCATACTCATTCGAGTAACCAAAAGAGTGATAATCTACTATGACCCCATCTTTAATTACGAGAAGTACAGCACCTGGAAGACCTTTACCATTATTCACTTGACTTGCTATTAAAGTGTTAGCCTTTTGAATCCAATAAGGATTCATTCCTACACTTTGTGGTGTTCCCATTTTAAGAGTTGGGTATGGCACATAAACATTCATACTCGCACTACCACTCATTGGAATATCTTTTATTTCCAAGGCATTTTGACCATTTCTAACAAATTTTGAAATATCTAATGTAAATGTTCCTTTCGACAAATAGGGTTGTAATGGAATATGGTATCCATTAATCACTAAAGTCCCTGTTGTCTCTCCATGATTCACCACCGTCACATACCCTTGAGTATTGTAAGCAACAAACGAGCGCTGCATATTGGTTCGCGGACTTATACTACTTATATAAGCATCAGGGAATTGTGTATTATCAAACTGTGACACAGTATACACTGTATTCACTAGCGGTGCCTTAAATTGCTTGTAATTTATACTCTTTGAACCATTCATACTAGTGTTAGAAACAGTTGGTTGTGCTGCAAATACCATCGTTGAAACCACAACACAAGCACACACTGCAATCATCATTTTTTTCTTCATTACATCACCTCAATTTTTATTTACGTTTGTTATCCAAATTTTGATAGCTCACTATATATATTTTAATGATTTTTCTTTAATTTGTCAACGTTTATTTTAAAGTGTTTTTAATTTTATTGAATGAATCAAAAAAAAGAGGACTTTAGTACCAGTCCTCTCCTATTAACTCTATTATACACTATCGGAAAAAAGCAAGTTTTGAAAGTTTTGCAATGTTATCTCTTTTCTTTGTAAACTTGATTCTTTTAATTTCCTTAAATGATAGGAATAATGAATGTCAACTTCAATAGCAATATGATCTATCTGAGTTGTCTCAATCTTTAACATAGTATTCCACAGTTGATTGATAACGCTATCAACATACCCATGTAAATTGTCTGCAAGCAGGTGAATATTAGAAAATACTTTCCCCTCATGCAACATAAAATTTCGCGCACGGTACATTCTCTTAATATGCCACTCTATTTTTTGACGGTATCTCTCTACAAGCTCATAGAGTCTTTCACTTGATGAAATATTGCTCCTTACCCATTTTAATCTATTAGAAAGAAGTGGATAAGAGGCAATATCAGATTCAATACGCTTGTACACACTCTCTTGCCCTTGGATTAAAATCGAGGCTAACTTCTCCTCTACACTATTTCCATACTTGCTGTTTTCGATTAAAAATTTAAAATCCGGATTATACTCTACAAGATTTTGATACAAGTCAGTTAGGATTTTCCGGATGTACTCTTTACATACAAATGGAATTAAGACATTACAAAGTTTCAATATCTTATCCTTTTCGTTATTCAAAAAGAGTGTTTCAAATATTGACCAGAGATTTAAAAAATGATTTTCAATGTAACGTGTATTCATCGCCATACCATGAAGTTCAAGTGCCCTTTTAAACTTATAATCTTGAGAACTTTTATAACTCTTCATAATTTTACTCAATAACTCTTGAGATTTTGTATTAAAAACTGTCTTTGCACCGTTCTCATCAAACCCTTGTTCCTTCACAAAAAGGTGTATGGCACGATTCTCTGTTTTATGAATGATGATAACCTCTTCATCCCATGTAGGACGTCTTTTATGCTGAAAATAGGAATAAACATCCGTAATATACTCAATAGACTCTTCTGCATTCTCCTTTGCACTGGTCTCATCATAGGCTTCTAACTCTACTTGGATTAGCACATCTTCAGGTTTTGACTTTTCAATAAATTTATCTAACTGAACAAATCGACCCTTTTCACTGGAAAGATCATTAATAATCTTAAGTCCTAACTGTTCTACAGAACCTTTCAGTGGCAGAAAAGAGAGACGATCACCTCGAAAAATAATACCATAACTCTTTTTTTCTAATTTGAAAATATTCACAAACTGATTAATCTGCGACACATCATTGATTTCACGTGGCCAACTGCCCACAAAGAAAAAGTTCTTGATAACATAGTAAATATAACGCTTATGATACCCATAATTAATCAGTTCAATATAAAATACTTTTGTCAGTTTTTCTAACTCTTTTTTGCTCTGATTTTGAATAATATTTTGACACAACATCTCTTTTACTTTTTCAAAGTATCTACGATTTTTATTCATATCCACATGAAGTTTTTCTATTGTAGATTTCAGTTCAACCAGTTGTAAATGTTCAAACCTCAATTGGAGATAATACTCCACGCCTACTGTGCCAATTAAATGGGGTAATATACTATCCTCACGCATCATAAACTTCAGTTCATCAATCAGAGGGTTTAAAGAGCCATAGGTAATGGTTCCTGCCTCTACACCTTGAATAACATCTCTAATCTCTTCAATTAGAAGCCTCACATTGAGTGTTGCTAATTTATACTTCTCATACGTCTTTGTTGACAATAATTCGTATGAAAGCTCTCCAAAATAGATTAAGCTTTCTAGTTTAGAGGGATTCTTCCATTTATTTAAACTCCCTTGTATCATCTCATACCCCTTTACATTTATATTCCAAGTCCATCAAACAGATAGCGAACACTCCCACCTAAACTTGGCATTAAATTATATGTTATTTTATTGAGTGTCGCATTTCCATATTGTGGATTAATGTTCACCTGTCCATTTGTTTTTCCATATGGTGTGGTTACTATATATAACCCGCCATAAAATAGAAATGTCCAGTATGTATTCATAGTGTAATTGATGGCTGGCCCAAAGTAATACCCTTTTACCATGTAAGAGCCCCACGCCCCTTCAACTAAACCCGCTTTATAAGGTGTATCAGGGTACTCATATAATTGACTTAAAAGGACATCCCAATTCAGAGTATCCCTTACCTGTGCATACCCAACTTTCCAAAGTTGATTGGTTGCTACTTGATACTCATAGTAACTTTGAAGCTTTGTATTCATGTTATAGGTATTATCATGGACGGTTATTCCTCCATATACCCACTCATCTGTGAGTGAAAATACGACTTTGGTATATGAAAGAACGGAAAAAAATAAAAACAGTACCAGTGTTACTCCCCACTTTTTTCTTCTATTCAATCCTCTTCTCCTTGAATTTTTAGTTTAATACAATTATACCATTTTTTCACCAAAAAATCATTTTTTCTTTCTCAACACTTTAAAATATCAAAAAAAATGCCCTGAAAGTTCTTCAGGGCACTTTGAGTATTAAATAATCATACCACCATCAACTCTTAATACTTGTGATGTGATATAACTTGACGCTTCACTTGCAAAGAAGAGACATGCATTTGCTATGTCATCCGTCTGCCCAAGTTTTCCAAGCAAAATTTTCTCTTTAACCATATCTAGGTATTTTTCAGGAATTTTATCCGTCATGGCAGTTTGAGTAAATCCAGGTGCAACGGCGTTGACTCTGACTTGTGCACCTTTTCTAGCAAACTCTTTTGCCCAAGTCTTTGTCATTGCGATGACCCCACCCTTTGCTGCAGCATAGTTTGTTTGACCGATATTTCCATCAATTCCAACTATTGACGCGATATTAATGATGCTTCCAATTTTATTTTTTGTCATCACAGGACCAATCTCTCTTGCCATGTTAAAAATCCCTTTTAAATTGATGTTGATAACATAATCCCAATCTTCATCTTTCATCATTTTAATAGGCTTATCTGCGGTTACCCCTGCATTATTGACTAAAACGTCAATGTTTCCATGCTCAGCAACTGTCGCTTTTACAAATGCTTTAATTCCCTCTACATCTGTTACATCAAGCTTAACCGCTTTGATATTTGAATAAAGTGCCTCTACCTCTTTAAGGGCGGCTTCATCTCTACCTAAAGCATAAACAAGTTTTGCATCAGCTGCTGCAAATTTTTCAACCACACATCTGCCAATTCCTTTATTTCCACCAGTCACTACACAAATTTTTCCCTCTAATGAAAGTTTCATCTCGACTATTTCCCTTCAATGATTTTTTTCGTATCTCTAGCAATAACCAACTCTTCATTGGTTGGTATTGTTAGTATCTTCACTTTTGAATCATCCGTGCTGATAATTCTCTCTTTTCCATGAACGTTGTTCTTCACTAAGTCAAGTTTTGTCCCTAAAAATTCTAACCCTGAACAGATACGTTGACGCACAGGCACAGAGTTTTCACCCACTCCTGCTGTAAATACGATAGCATCTATCCCGCCCATTGTTGCAGCATAAGCACCAATGGTTTGTCTTACACGTCCACAAAATACTTCTAAAGCTACTTCTGCTTGATTATTACCCTCTTCAGCAGCTTTAATAATATCTCTAAAATCCGAGCTCACTCCTGAAAGGCCTAACACACCTGATTTTTTATTCAAAATGTTATCAATCGCATCCACAGTTAAATGCTCCTCTTTTGCTAAGAAGTTAACGATAGCAGGGTCAATATCTCCACTACGTGTTCCCATCACAAGTCCGGCAAGTGGCGTGAATCCCATTGAAGTATCAACACTAATACCATGCTTAACAGCACAACAACTTGCACCATTTCCAAGGTGGCATGTCACTAGTTTCAACTCTTTAATATCTTTTCCTAACATCGCCGCAGCTTCAGTTGAAACAAATTTATGACTTGTACCGTGGAATCCATATTTTCTAATTCCATGCTTTTTATAGTACTCGTAGGGAATCGCATACATAAATGCTGCTTCAGGCATGGTTTGGTGAAATGCTGTATCAAATACTGCAACCTGTTTAACTCCCGGTAGTGCCAACTCACACGCTCTAATACCGATGATATTTGCTGGGTTATGAAGTGGTGCGAGTTTGATAAACTCATTGAGTGCAAGCATTACTTTGCCATCAATTAGTACTGAATCCGCATACTTCTCTCCACCATGAACTACACGGTGCCCTATTGCACCAATCTCATTCATTGTTTTAATTACACCATAAGTTGGGTCTACAAGTGCCTTTAATACAAGCTCAACAGCCTTATTATGATCCTTCATCTCAGTAGTAACCACATGTTTTCCATTTTCTGATTTTTGAGTTAAATTTGCACCTTCAATTCCAATTCTCTCAACCAGCCCTTGAGCAAGTGATGTCTCTGTTTCCATTTCAATCAATTGATACTTTAAAGAAGAACTTCCACAATTCATTACCAATACTTTCATTTTAATTACTCCTTCATCTTTATTTAATTAAATATTGCTTCTACAAACTCACTAGGATTGAAAGGCATCAAATCATCAATGCTCTCTCCTACTCCAATATACTTAATCGCGAGCTTATATTGGTCAATAATATTGAAAACCACACCACCCTTTGCCGTTCCATCGAGCTTTGTTAGAATAACCCCTGTAAGCTTAACGGCTTCATCAAAATGTTCCGCTTGTGATATGGCATTTTGACCCGTTGTAGAGTCTAATACAAGGATTCTTTCATACTCTTCACACCCTGTCTCACGAACGATAATTTTATTAAGCTTTCCAAGTTCGGCCATAAGATGCGTTTTATTTTGCAATCTACCCGCTGTATCAATGATTAAGACATCGGCATTAATGATTTTAGCACGTTGAATGGATTCATAAACAACAGCCCCAGGATCAGCACCATCATCCTTTTTAATCATCTCAACCCCTGCTCTATCAGCCCAAATTTTTAGCTGTTCTACCGCAGCTGCTCTAAAAGTATCCGCTGCACCGATTACCACTTTTTTGCCCATATCTTTATACTGCATCGCCAATTTTCCAATTGTCGTTGTCTTCCCAACTCCGTTTACACCCACAATTAAAATCACATTGAGTTTTCCAGGTTCTAAATTCAAACTGTATTCAAGCTTTGAATCCATAATTTTACCTATAAGAATTTTCTGCAACAGTTCATAGACTTTACTGCTTTCCGTTATTTTTTGAACACGCGCAGTACGCTCTAGCTCATCAATAATTTCCATGGTCATACGTGTTCCCATATCTGATTGAATTAAAATTTCTTCCAACTCTTCAAATAGGGTCTCATCAATATTTTTTGAAGCAAATATTCTATTTTTTATCTTACTGAAAAGACCTTCACGAGACTTAACAAGCTTGGTTCTTAAATCTTTTTTCTCTTCAGGCTTTTGTCTTTTAAAAAAATTAAAAATAGTACCCTCCTCACATCTACACAGATTTTTATACCCTCTATTATATCACGTGTCCCTTGCTTTGTGAACTCAATTTAATTCTAAATCTCACAAAACTCAGCCGCAAATTTTTGTAGGGCTCTTCCTCTATGAGAAAGTGCGTGCTTTTCTGCTCCCAACTCTGCTAAAGTTTTTCCACATCCCGATACTTTGAATATCGGATCATAGCCAAAGCCACCAAGACCAGAGCGTACTCGAGTGATTTCACCCTCTAAAATCCCCTCAAACTGTTTGTATTCCCCCGAAGGCTTTGCAAGGGTTATGATGGTTTTAAACACAGCCCTCCGATTTTCATGGAAAGCCATAACGTTTAAAGTTTTTTCGATGTTCTCTTCGTTGCTACACCCAACGCCAGCAAAACGTGCTGTAAATACCCCAGGTTCTCCTCCAAGTGCTTCAATTTCAAGTCCAGTGTCATCCGCTAATGTTTCTAGCCCAGACCACTTGGCAATCTCAAGCGCTTTTTTTAAACTATTTCCCTCTATGGTATTGGAATCCTCTTCCACATCTGGCATATTCATAAACTCATTAAGTGTTAAAATCTCAACTGGAAACTCTTTTAAAATACTCTCAATTTCCTCAATCTTATGACGATTTTTAGAAGCAATTAAAATCTTTTTCATAACTGTTTTTTTCCCTCAATAATGGCTAAATTTTGAATCTCAACAATTTTCTTTATCCCTTTTTCAGCCATATCTAAAAATTCGTTTAGTTGAGCTCGTGAAAATGTTCCCTCTTCACCTGTTCCTTGTAACTCTACAAATTCGAGATTATGATTCATGATGACATTCATATCCGTCTCTGCAATACTGTCCTCAGTATACTCTAAATCCAACAAAACTTGACCTTTTACACTCCCAACACTAATGGCTACAATGTTGCCCTTTAAAGGATTGGTTTTCAATTTTCCCTGTTTAAGTAATTTTTCAACCGCTAAAGCAAGCGCTACATAAGCTCCTGTAATTGAGGTTGTACGTGTCCCACCATCTGCTTGAATTACATCACAATCAATGGTGAACCCATTTTCCCCTAATTTTTTTAAATCAACGGCTTGTCTTAGTGCCCTTCCAATAAGACGCTGAATCTCCATGGTTCTACCACCAAGTTTCCCCTTTTGACTCTCTCTTTGCGTTCTCTCATTTGTCGCTCTTGGAAGCATTGCATATTCTGCCGTTAGCCACCCTTGCCCACTCCCTTTAAGAAATCTTGGAACCCCTTCAGAAAATGTTACATTACAAATGACCTTTGTCTTCCCACACTCTATCAAAACTGACCCTTCAGGGTGTTCTATATAATGTGGTGTAATTTTAATCTCTCTCACTTCATCTAATGCTCTGTTTGTTCTCAAACTACCTCCTAAAGTACCTTCCCAATCGCCGTAACACAAATTTTTTCGGCTGAAAATACTTTTTGTATTCTATTAAATTCACTCTCTTTTGCCATAAAAATTAGGGAACCACTTGAAATAATCTCTTCAATTTTCACATCATATAATGTTAATAATTTTTTTGTGATATCAAGTATCGGAAATGCTTCTCTATTGAGCTCAAAGCACTCCTTTTTACCACTAAACATCTCTGTAAGAGCGCCTATGACGCCCCCTTCTGTGATATCATGCATCGCACTTATGTCAAACTCTTTCAAAATTTTTCCTTCAGGTATGATGGTTAATTTTTCAATCAGTGAAAGAGCGCCTTGTAACTCAGACTCAGTGAGTAGGGATAATACACGCTCTCTATCCTCTAGACATTTTATCAACGTCCATTCAATGCCAAGATGTTTAGTCACGCAAATGGCATCACCACTACAAAACCCTTTTGAAAGCGTTAAATCCGTCTCTCTACACTCACCAATCGCCGTACATGAGAGAACCATCTGATTAACTGCTTTGGTATACTCTGTATGTCCACCAATAATATCCACGCCATATTTAACAGCCTCTACATAAATCTGATCCATCACCTCTTTTATTTCGCTTAACTCAGAATTGGTGGGAGCTAAAAGCGTTACAAGTAACGCTACGGGGCGTGCTCCTGACGCTACAATATCATTGCAATTGATATGGAATGCAAATTTACCTATATCTTTAGAAACCCCAGTAATAGGATCCGTAGATATCACACATAAATTCTCTTTAAAATCAATAACTGAGGCATCTTCGCCAACTTCACTGCCCACTACAATACGCGAGTGATTTTGTGTTTCTTTAAGCACACTTTTTAACTCACAAGTTGTCAATTTTCCTTCACGCATCATACCTAACTTCGACTCTCTTTAATCACATAATTTGCATATTGATTGATGATATCCCTGTTCCCTAAAAGCTCTCTTAACTCTTTAAAATCATCTGTTAAATCCGCTGATACAATGGTGTCATAAGCTTTCATAATGGTAACAGGCTCGCACGCTTTTTGAAGTAGTTCAGGAAATAGAAACTTTTTCAATGCAATATTAGGAAGCCCAAGATAAGGAAAACGAATAATCGTTTTAAATAAAAACTCGTTGAGTTTGCTCATTTTATATATGAGTACCGTGGGAATATTGAGGAGTGCTAATTCTAAAATAACTGTCCCAGAAGTAGCTATCGCTCCGTGACATTCACAACTTAACTCCTGCAATGTTTTCTCTAATGTGATTTCAATGTTATCAAGTGCTTCAAACTGTTCACGAATCATCTTCTCATCCCGACCATTTGCAACTTTTAGGATAAATCTACGCTCTGAGTGAGTTATTACAATCTCTTTCATAACTGGAAGAATGGCTTCAAGTTCTTGACGTCTACTTCCAGGAAGCAACAATACGCGATCACCATAGCTCTTTCTAGGCTTTAACTCATCGACAAGAGGATTTCCAAAATAAACACAGGGGGTATTTTCCTTATCATAAAACTCCTTTTCCCAAGGGAAAATGACCATGATATGGTCAACTAAACGGAGTTTATGAATGCGTTTTTTTCCCCACACCCAAAGTTTTGGAGGTATATAGTAAAAAATATTGACCCTATTTCCAAATCTCTCTCTTAAAAGTTTTACAAAAACTAAATTAAATCCACCATAATCAATTAGGAGAATATTTTTAATATCCTCCTTTTCAATATACTCCACAAACTCCATAGCTCTCGCTTTTAAATACTTATATTTTTTTAAGGCTTGTGCAAATCCCATGACATTAATCTCTGTAATATCAAGGAGCTTTTTCACTCCAATGCTTTCACCCTTTTCACCACAAACACCAACAAAATCAGCATTTACATCATTTTTTTTTACTTGTCCCATTAAAATGGACAAGTGGAGATCACCCGAAGTCTCTCCACATATCACAAAATATTTCATTCTATACTCCAACAATAAAAAGGGAATGTTCGTTAGCAAGTTTTATTGTCTCTTCTTGTCCTAAAAAGAACATTTTTTCAGACTCAACTACGATACCTTTTGCTCCAATTTCAACTGCTTTTTTTACTGTATCAAGTCCAATAGTAGGAATGTCGACGCGTGGATCTTGATTTGGTCTTGCTACTTTAACAATAATCGTTCCTTTGCCTGCATACTCTCCAGCACGATCAATGGTTTTATCTGTTCCTTCAATCCCTTCAAGCGCCACAACCGACATATCTTTGCACACAACTGTCTGTCCGACATCAAGTGTTGTAAGCATTTTAGCGGCTTCTAACCCAAGATGAATGGTACGTTCATCTTCCGTCGTTGGGTGGACATTTGTATAGATTTTTTTCTCAACCATTAAATTTTCCAACATGAAATTTTGAGGCATAACTTCAATCCCACTATGTTTTAAAAAATTGATGATTTCAAATACAATGGTCTCATCTTTTTTATCTTTAAGTTCACTTAACATAGCTAAAGCATCAGAGTGCGACGACCCCTCACCAAAAATCAATTTCTTTTCAACTTTTCCCAACATGATAACCTTAGAAATTTGTTGAAAAATAAGATAGGTCATAGCCTGTGGAATATCACTAAAAGAGACTTGAAAATAATTTTCATGACTCTTTAGACGGCTATCGCACTCAGAAAAAAGGGCTAAAATATGAACATCATACTCTTTTTTGGCTACTTCTAAAAATAGATATGGTAACTCTCCAACCCCTGCAATAATTGCAATTTTTTCCATTATCTGCAAATTCCTCTCTCACTTAAATTGATAAAATTTAGAATATTTTCAATATGACCTACTCCAGGATACTTCTCTTGCAGCACTTTTACGGCCTCTGCAAGTCTTAAATTTGAACGAAAGATGATATGGTGTGCATCACGAATCTCTTTAATTTGAACATCGGTAAATCCACGTCTTTTAAGTCCAATGATATTAATTCCATGAATTGCTGCATGATTGCCTTGAGCAAGCGCATAAGGCATAACATCTTGAGTTACGCTTGAACACGCTCCTACGATAACTTGATCCCCCACCTTTGAAAATTGATGAATTCCGGTAAGTCCTCCAACGATAACAAAGTTTCCAATTTGAACATGACCAGCAAGTGCAACTGAGTTTGCAAAAACACAGTTATTCCCTACAATACAGTCATGAGCTACATGGGAGTAAACCATGAAAAGGTTGTTGTCACCAACAATCGTTTTTCCACTCGCCTCTGTTCCTCTATGAATTGTCACAAACTCTCTAATGGTATTATTATTCCCAATGATAGTCACGGTTGGTTCCCCATGAAATTTTAAATCCTGTGGTACAAGACCAATGGAGACCGATTGAAATATACGGTTGTTTTCCCCAATAGTGGTATCTCCATCAATCACTGTGTAGGGACCAACTGTTGTACCTTTTCCTATTTTTACATCTTTTCCAATGACTGCAAATGGCCCGATAACCACAGATTCATGAATTTGTGCTCCCGCTTCAACGATTGCCGTTTTATGAATATTACTCATATCAGCCTCCTAAAGCTTGATGATAGCGAACATTAGTTCTGCTTCACAAATCATTTTTCCATCAACATAAGCTTTTCCGATAGCTGTCATCATCATGCCGCCACCCTTAACCTTGTCTACTTCCATTTCCATTCTAAGTTGGTCCCCTGGTCTCACTGGTCCTCTAAATTTTGCACTTCTAATTGAGGTAAAGTAAGGAACGTGTCCTGCTGGAACTTCTTTTAAAATCAGTACACCAAGTGTTTGTGCCATGGCTTCAATGATTAAAACCCCTGGCATAATCGGGTGTCCTGGATAGTGTCCTTGGAAAAACCCTTCATTAATGGTAACATTCTTAATTCCAACAATTCTCTTCATTGGCTCTTCTTCTATAATCTTATCCACTAAAAGCATTGGAAATCTGTGTGGAATTCTCTGCATAATATCCATAATATCTAAACCTTGCTTCTCTACTTGGTTAACTTCACTCATTCTTAACTCCCTTCAAATTATAATAACTTTGATAACTCTTTTGCAAATTTATTGTTAATGGCATGACCTGCTTTGATGGCAATAATATGACCTTTTATCGGACGATTGAGAATTTTTAAATCCCCAATTAAATCTAGTACTTTATGTCTTACAAACTCATTTTCAAATCGAAGCCCATCTTCATTAAGTACTCCGTTTTTTGCCACAACAATGGCATTATCAAGGCTACCACCTAGCGCTAAATTATTCTCTTTTAGATACTTAATATCATAATCAAACCCAAAAGTTCGTGCACGCGATACATGCTCCTTAAACTCAGACTCTGATACATTAAAATCCATATACTGCGCTTTTAGAAACGTATGATTAAAATCAATGGTATATGAGACTCTGTATTCAGGATAAGGCAGACCAATGACAATTTTACCCTCATCTCTTACAAAAATAGGCTCTTTAATTACGATATACTCGATATCCTCATCAAGCTCTTTTACCCCTGCAATATCAATCAGTTCAAAAAAATGAAATCCACTTCCATCCCCAATTGGAATTTCATTTTCATCCACTTCAATCATCACATCGGTGATTTTATAGGCTGCTAAAACCGACATAAGATGTTCAATGGTATAGACTTGTGCACCGTGTTCATTTCTCACATTTGTCCCACGTGTCAAATCAAACACATTTTCTATTGATACAGGTATAATATTGTTTTCTTTTAAATCAACGCGTTTAATCACAATTCCATCTCCTGCCTGAGCTGGAAGAATACGCAGATTAATATTTTTACCTTTGTGGACACCAATACCACTATACATAATGGCTTTTTGCACTGTTTTTCGTTTCATAGGCACTCCTTCGTTTATATTTTTTCAATAAACTTATCAATGATTTTGGTCAGAAATTTTTTCTCTCCCATTCCAGGAAAATAGATTTGAATCTTTTCAGCATCAATATAGGTAACCTTACCCTCACCAAAAGATTTGTGCTTAATAATTTCACCACTCTTATATCCATAACTGTTAGAGCTTTGAGAAATGCTCTTTTCACCATTTGAATACTTTATTATATCATCTTTTGTATTTGAAATGCCATAACTTTTTGAGTTTCCATTCAAACTTGTGTACTGATTTAAATTACTTTTTGACACAAAACCTGACTCTTGCCTTCCACTCTTATCTTCAATACAATACTTCTTAGGAATCTCAGATAGAAATCGTGAACGCTCTCTTTGGAAACTCATCACGCCATGAATGCGTCTTGATCTAGCATAGCTGAGAGTTAGCCGCTTTTTAGCCCTAGTAATGGCTACATAGCAAAGCCTTCGCTCCTCCTCTACATCTTCCTCTGCAAACTTTTGGCTGCCAGGAAATATCTCATCTTCAAACCCTATAAGAAATACGTTATCAAATTCCAGCCCCTTAGAAGCGTGTATTGTCATCAACTTCACACAGCTCTCCCCCTCTTCAATGTCAGCACTCGCCATAGCCAGTGAAACATATTCAAGATAGGTCGAAAGGTCGATATGTTCATCTTCTCTCTCAAAATCCATCGCCGAGTTAATCAACTCTTCAACATTAAGAACTCTCTCATCTTCGCCAGCCTCTTTCAATGCAGCTTTGTAGCCACTGCGTTCAAAGATTTGTCTGATAAGCCATGAAACACTGCCCTCATGACTGTCACGTTTAAACTCTTCCATCAAAATATAGAAGTCATACGCTTTTTTAGCCGCTTGCCCTCGTATACCACAGTCTAATGCATAGGCTAACGCTTCATAAACTGTCGTACCTAATTCCCGCGCTTTTAAAACCAATTTATCCATGGAGGTTTGACCAATTCCTCTTGTCGGTGTGTTGATAACCCTCAACAAATTCAGCTCGTCGCTAGGATTTAAAATAACTCGTAGATACCCTAGGATATCCTTAATCTCTTGTCTTTGATAAAATTGTATTCCCCCATAAATTTTATAAGGAATATTTTGACGTCGAAGCTCATCTTCCATTTGTCTCGATTGAAAGTTATTTCGATAGAGTATCGCACAATTTTTATAGTCGCCTACATCTTTAAGTTTTCGGCATACAAAATAGGCCTCATCTCTATCTCCATCAGATGAAATCAACGTGATTTTCTCGTCACCCATCAGTTTAGTCCAAAGCTTTTTTCCTTTAGATGAAGTGTTATTTTTTATGACTTCATTGGCTGCGCCTAAAATAGTCTCAGTCGAGCGGTAATTTTGCTCCAATTTAACAACTTTTACAGCCTTATAATCCTTTTCAAAGTTCAAAATATTTGAGATATCGGCCCCTCTAAACCCATAGATACTTTGGTCCTCATCGCCAACGACACAGAGATTTTTATACAACCTTGCAATGGCATTGACAATATCATACTGAATTTTATTGGTATCTTGATATTCATCAACCATAATATAACTATACCGTTTTTGAACACGCTCAAGTACCGTTGGAATATCGAGAAGCTCCTTTGAGAGCAGTAGAATATCTGAAAAATCCACTGCACCATTTGCGCGAAGCACTTTATTGTAATGCTCATAAATTTGTGCAAGCGCCTTTTCAAGTGGGTATCGACTCATCTTCTCATACTCAGAAGGGGTTATCCCACTCTCTTTAAGTTTTGAAATTTTCCCCGCTATTTGATTTGCCGTCAAATCATTAAGAGTGATGTTTTTCTCTTTTTGAATTTGATTGACCACTTTTTTTTGGTCATCTGTGTCATATATGGTAAAATTTCTACCAATTCCAATCAACTCACCATAGGTTCTTAATATTTGAACACCAAATGAGTGAAATGTGGAAATCTGCATATTTTCAGCCACTCGACCCACCAGTTTATGCACACGCTCTTTCATCTCTTTTGCCGCTTTATTGGTAAATGTCACCGCTAAAATTTCATGGGGCATAATACCTTGACTGAGCATATATGCCATACGGTAAGTGATTGTTTTAGTTTTGCCTGTGCCGGCACCTGCTAAAATAAGTAGCGGCCCCTTTAAAGTCTTAGCCGCCTCCCTTTGTTCAGGGTTTAATTCATTCAACATCGCTTCCATTATTTGCTTTCATCTACCATTTTTTTTACTGTTGCCACCACTTCACCCACAGCAAGTAGCATGTCGCCACCTTTTCTCAGCTTCACCTCAACACTGCCTTCAGCAAGCGATTTTCCTACAATAATTTTAACTGGAATACCGATAAGGTCTGAATCTTTCAATTTAAATCCAATTCTTTCATTTCTATCATCTATAATTGTATCTACCCCTATATTTCTAAATTGAGTGTAGAGAGATTCTGCCATCTTCACTTGCTCTTCATCTTTAGGGTTTGCTGCCATGATATTCACTTCAAATGGCGCAATGGCCATCGGCCATACAATTCCAAAATCATCATTATTTTGCTCGATAACTGCTGCCATAGTTCTTGAAACACCAATACCATAACACCCCATGGTTAATTTTGTAGGCTTTCCATCCTCACCAATAACAGTTAAATTCATGCTTTCACTGTATTTTGTCCCAAGTTGAAAAATTTGTCCCACTTCAATTCCACGGGCGCTCTCTAAAGTCCCACCAAGACAACGGGTACATCCATCTCCTACTTTTGCGCTATGAATATCTGCTACTAAATGGGGGGTAAAGTCTCTTCCATGGTTTACATTGATGATATGAGCGTTTGCTACATTTGCTCCAACAACGTAATTTTTAGCACTTTCAAGTGTTGTATCAAGGATGATTTTTACATCTTGATGAATGCCTATCGGTCCAATATACCCTTTTTCCATTCCTAAAGATTTCATCTCCTCTTCACTTGCCCACTCAAGATCAATCACATCTAAAAGATTTTTTAGCTTAATCTCATTCACTTCATAATCTCCACGAAGGAGTACAAGCACAAATCCTTTTTCAGTTTTACACGCAACGGCTTTTGCACAGTTTGCTGCAGTAATATCTAAAAAGTTTGCAACATCTTCGATGCTTTCACGATTAGGAGTCTCAACAGTTTCTGATGCTTTTAGTTCTCCGCTTTCGTTTTCGATTGCCATGTGTGCAACTGCTTTTTCAATATTTGCCGCATAATCACAGTGATTACAGTAGAGAATCTCATCCTCTCCTGAGCTTGCTAAAACATGAATCTCGTGCGTTTTACTTCCACCGATATTACCTGAATCGGCCTCTACTGCTCTAAATTTCAATCCAAGTCTTTCAAATATTCTGTTATAGGCTTGATGCATATTTTCATACTCTGCCTCTAATGAATCATGATTCAAATGGAAACTGTATCCATCTTTCATTAAAAACTCACGCCCTCTCATCAGTCCAAATCTAGGACGCACTTCATCTCTAAATTTCGTTTGAATTTGATACACATTGAGTGGAAGCTCTTTATATGAAGATATGGTGTTTTTGATAATGTCAGTAATAACCTCTTCGTGTGTTGGCCCAAGAATAAACTCATTATTATGACGGTCAGTCATAGTCATCAACTCTTTACCTGTTTTTTCATAGCGTCCTGATTCATGCCATAGTGATACTGGTTGCAGTACTGGCATCAAAAGTTCTTGAGCCCCTGCTAAATCAAGCTCTTCGCACACAATGGTTTGAATCTTCTTCAATACCCTTTGACCTAGTGGCATATAAACATAAATTCCACTTCCTACTTTTCGAATCATTCCTGCACGTGTCATAAGTTGGTGACTGATGACCTCTGCATCCTTTGGTGTCTCTTTTAATGTTTTATTTACAAGCTTTGAAAAACGCATCTTTCCTCCACACAATTTTTTTACTATATTATACCATATTTTTAAGGATAAACCAAGGTTTTTAAACCTCACTTTATGTACAAATATAGAGCTTTTGGAGTCTCACATTCAAGTGGTAGTTCTTGTTGAGACTTACGCTCATCGATTGGGGAGTTGATGGAATCATTATTGATGACCCTGCTCGGTTAAGCTCAATTTTATCTTCTAGAAGGCCCCCTTCTCCACAAAGTTTTCCTGATGTATTTCCAATAAAAAATTAATATTTATATCTATGCCCGTAGTCAAGTATCTGATTTTGCTATTAATCTCATTTCTTATTTTTCCTCCTAATTTCAATACTTACAAAAAAACTCTCAAATATTTTTGAGAGTTTTTTTCATTTGAGGTGATTTTGAGTTTTTCCTAAAGTTTCAACATGTAGACTTACCCTATCAATATCACATCATATAAAAAAATTAGGAGGTCACCATGACACTATTCAAAAATTTTAGATGGTTCGTATTCTTTGCCCTTTTTGCAACGCTCTCTTTATGTGCATTTTGCGTAAATATCCCAGCCTATTCTGCTGTTAAATCAAACGGTTATACCAATTTTTACTTTAAAACTGTTCTCACAAATAAAACTTCTGAAGCTGTCACCGTCTCCATCGTTGCCTACGGAAATTTTAACAATGTCTCCCTCTCACCACAAAAAGTGACACTAGCCCCTAAACAATCTATGTATTTTGACACCATATTTAGTGCAGAGGATTTTTCTTCTCACGGTGGGGCTTCGAAAGCTATACGATTTACCTCTTCAGCAACCCTTATTGTCGATGGATGTAAAGTCATCAATGGCGATACATATTTCTTAAAATTCAACCGTAACCAGTCAGACTACTACAAATGTACACTCTCCGTTGACAGCAATCCAAATATGGACTATGTTACACATAAAGTGACAATGACAGCCACTCAAGAGTGTGTGAAATATACCATTCTTCCTGCAGATGAGGGGTTAACCAAAAGAAGACTTTTTTAAAAAATGGGTGTATCCAGCGATACACCCATTTTTTTTGATTTCTATTTTCTGACTGAACTGTTTAAAACTTTTATTGAGGAGATTTTGAGTTTTATGCATCGAATAATTTTGTAAACTCCACATAGGAAAGAATTTTGAGAAATCTATATAACTACAATGTACCCACGCATATCAAACATCCCTTATTAGGAGGTCACTATGAATTTTTCTCACATTAAAAGCATTCTTGTTGTATCGTTTTTTATAATACTCTCACTCCTCTCTTTTTCTGGAAACATTCATGCTCACAAAATTTCTAAAGATTTAGATGGCTATCATTACTCCTACAATATCACCTTTATTAACAAAACAGGCATGACACTAGATATTAAATTCATTACTTATGACCACTTCTCTGATGTTCTCGTTAATAAGAAGAACGCCTTCGAATTACCTCCTGGTGAGATGAATGGAACGCTCCAATGGAATACTAAAAATGTGACTGACTTTCAATTAGCAAGGTTTACCATCAATAGAGCTTACACTTATAATCAGTATTACTTGATGACCTTTACTAACGAAAAAGGTAACTATCGAAATGAAAATTTATTCGCTAACGATACAAAACATGACTTTCAACAGCGATTTTGGTGCACCTCTCAAACTGTTGGTGATAGAGTGTATTTTACCATAACAAACACCCCCTATGGAGGTACACACTCAAATTCACTGAATACTTCACCACTCAATTTTAAATAACTACCCTATTTTAATCCTATTCCACTGGAGGCATCTATGAGTATCTATATTAAAACGGGTTTTACTATCGCTCTCTTTTCTCTACTCACTGTATTTTCATTTTCATACACAACAATACTCCCTAACAAGGTTGAAATAAAAGATAATTTCGTCTATTCCAACTACTCAGTATCAATATCTAATACAACGCAAGAAACGATTTCTCTTACCCCTCTGCTTGCAAACCAGTGCAGTAAACTTTTTATTAATGGGTCCATCACAACACTCATTCCCCCGAACTCTGTTCAAAATCCAACACTCTTATGGCAGTATTATGCTTCAAAAAGCTACCGAATACCTCCACAAGAAGTTGCCTTTGCCATAAATGGCTCTCGACCTAAAAAAATATCGCTCATCTACTTCGATGCAACCCAAAACGCAATGAAATTCTATCACTCTTCAGACAATGAAGTCGGAAAATACTTAATAAGCGTAAACTCAACAGACAAGACACTTAATTTAACCATAAAATCAAAAACAACACTCATTTCACCCCTTTCATTTTAATCTATATTTCATTCATGAAACTACAAATCTTTACGTAGATAATTTTTTCAATAATGAGAGACTTTAAATTTTATATAGGGATAAACACTCTTCTTACATTTTCAACATTGAGCATTTTTTGAACATAGTATATTCAATCAAACTACGTGTAACCTCATACTTCGTATCACAAAACGATTAATAGTGTATCATCTTTACCAGTTTGGTCAATAATAAACCACATGGTAACACTCTTTACACTTTTTAAACCTTTATGATATGTGTATAATTACTCTAACACTATTAAATTTTGAGGAGGTTATATGTTTGAAAATAAAAATCATCTTATCAATGAAATTGTTGGAATTTTAGATATTATTGAGTACAAAACTGACGCTTCATTTCTGTATGCCATTCTTGAACGTACACTACAAAAAATACCTCATCATGAATTGGAACAATTTAATCACCATTTACACCATCTCGAAACTGAAAATGCCACACACATTACATCTTGTCAAAATAATCTCTCACAAACGGTTATGCATCGCCTTCAAAACCTTGTATATCATGCCCATATTGAAATGGATACACTTCTAGATATCTTAGAATACTATCTCTCTTTACTTTCAATGGGCGAAATTAAAAGTATTCTTCACACATGCCATTGTCATGTCAACTATTACAACATCTCTTTAAGCCCTATCTAATCTAAATAGAAAAGCCAATGAGTTCTATCCACACTCATTGGCTTTTTTTTACTTATCCTCTATACTTTTCACTTTTAAATCTTTAATGAACTTTGCTGCTACTTTTGGGTTTGCAAGTGTTCCAGGGCCACCAACGCACCCCCCTTTACACGCCATCCCTTCCAGCAGGTCGCACTCTTCTTCGATGACTTTGGAAAATGCCATATTGGCCTCTTCAAGTCCATCCATGACAATAGCCTTAATTGGGCGCTTACAGAGTTTTTGAACATATCCAGAAACTCCTCCTGAACAGGCAAAATTCCACCCCTCTTTAGTTCCTTCCACTTCACCTACTGCCTCATAATCTTTCGGGTCTACCCATGCTGCTTCAAAGATAAATTGCAGTCCTTCATAGGTAAGTACATAGTCTATGGACGGGTCTCTATGTCCTTCAAGTTTTTTCGCATAGCATGGACCTATGAAGACAATGGTCGCTGAAGGATTTTTCTCCCTAACCACCTTCCCCATTTTCCCCATAGGCGATGCCACAGGTGAGATGTGCTCTATAAACTCTTTCTTATGCTTTTTAATATACTCTACAAAAGCTGGGCAACATGATGTGGTCATAAACTCATGGTGTTCATCTAAATGAAGCGCTTCCTCTTCTGCCACTAAATCCGCACCATAAGCGACCTCTAACACGTCAAAATAAGCATCCATGACTTTAGTAAATCCTACATCTTTAAGGGCCTGTTTAATATTTCTAAAAAGCACTCCCACGCCAAACTGCGCCACAATAGAAGGTGCGCATATTGCAATCACCTCTTTGCCCTCTTTCATCTTTTGCAACACTTCTAGCAGTTGAGCTGACGCCTCAATCGCGCCAAAAGGACATGCTATCGTACATCTTCCACAAGTAACACATCTCTCACGGTTAATCACTGTTCTACCATACTCATCATCATCAATAGCCCCTACAGGACAAGATGCGCGGCAAGGTTTTACAAGATTTTGAATGGCAAAAAACTTACACGCTTTTCTACAAAGTCCACAATTAATGCATTTTTTTGAATCAATATGCGCTCTACGGCCATTAAAGGATATCGCTTGCTTTGGACAGCTTTTAAAACAAGGTTTTTCAAGACACCCTCTACATAAATCCGAAACATAGTGACCAGAAGGACAGGCATCACACGCCTCTTTGACCACTTGAATGATATTTTCTCCAGCCATAATTTCTGGCATTTTATTTTCAAAAATACTTTCCAGAATATCAGCAATTTCATAAAGCTCCATTGTGCGCACTTTATCCATATCAAGACCAAGATAAATTTTTATCCTTTGAGCTAAA
>Ga0247844_1002166_pt1 | contig 32939 bp, 29 predicted proteins | sample LaCtaG_FD_192421 | JGI IMG/M metagenome (GOLD analysis project Ga0247844, IMG submission 192421) | Freshwater microbial communities from meromictic Lake La Cruz, Castile-La Mancha, Spain - LaCruzMarch201714.5m_1 | ecosystem: Environmental > Aquatic > Freshwater > Lake | place: Spain: Castile-La...
GGTGCAATTGATAAGTAGGAATCACTTTCAAAAACGTTTGCGCTAGCTTCGTCCGCCTAGCTTTTTTCTCAAAACACTCGGCTAGCTTCATAAGCTTATCTCGGCTTACTTCGGCCCTTCGACAGGCTCTGGGGAGTCCAGGCTCAGCACAAGCCGCTCGACCAGCTTTCTCGATGCTTGTTTAGTGAATCGAACGGAGTCGAGAGACACGGTGGATCGAGAGACACGTTAGATCGAGAGAAGCTTATCCCGACTATACGTCACATCTCAAAATCTTTTGTAGTTTTATCGAAGCAAAAAAAGCGAAATGATAGAAAAAGGCAATAAAAAAACAATTAGAGCTTGGGTGATGTATGATTGGGCCAATTCGGTTTACCCATTGATTATCAGTTCGGCTATTTTTCCAATACTTTATGAAGTAAATACGAGTATTAAGGATCCTGTTAGTGGAAAAACGACCTATGACATTATTTCTTTTTTGGGAATGGAATTTAAAAATACTGAATTTTATGCCTACCTAATTTCGCTTTCCTATATTATTGTGGCCTTGCTATCGCCGATTCTCTCTGGTATTGCCGATGCAGGCGGTAAGCGTAAATTATTCATGCAATTCTTTTGTTACATGGGTGCTATCGCTTCTGGCTTATTGTACTTTTTTAGTGCGGATAATCATGGTGTTGATGGTACGCCATTTGAACTCGGAATCACCATATTGCCACTTTTTATTGGGAGTATCGGATTTTGGGGTAGTTTGGTTTATTACAATTCCTATTTGCCTGAAATCGCTGATTATCGCGAGCACGATAAGATTAGTGCGCGGGGATTTTCAATGGGCTACTTTGGAAGTTCACTGTTATTGATAATCATATTATCGCTTACCGTTTTCACTAAGACAATTCCAATGTTTGCTTTTCCATTAGTTAGTTTATGGTGGATTCTCTTTGCAACGTATTCATTTTATCATCTTCCCAAAACAGTTGCGACCAGTGATAATGCAAAAGGAAATATTTTCCTAAAAGGATTTAAAGAACTTAGAAAAGTAGCTTGTGAAATTAAAGCGAATATTCATTTAAGACGATTTTTAGCCAGTTATTTTATGTACAACATGGCGGTGCAAACGATCATGGTAATGGCTGTAGCATTTGCGAATAAGGAAATTATAGGAATCAAATCATCAGATTTAATTATTAGCATATTAATTATTCAATTTTTAGGTATTGCCGGGGCATTTTTGATGTCAAAAGTATCTTCCGTTATTGGGAACATTAAAACAATTGGCATTTCAATCCTAATATGGATTGGGCTATGTGTGGCTGTTTTTAGTGTCGTGTACGAATCTTGGCAGTTTTATATTGCAGCGGCTGTCGTAGGATTAGTTATGGGTGGTATTCAGTCTGTATCAAGGTCCACGTATTCCAAATTATTACCACAAACAAACGATATCACGTCCTATTTTAGCTTTTTTGATCTGGCTGAAAAAATCGGATTAGCGATTGGAACGCTTACTTTTGGAATAATTGAAGGATATTTGGATATACGGTCTTCTATTTTGGCGCTGATCTTATTTTTTGTTGCTGGTTTTATCTTGTTGTTATTTGTGCCAAAATCTGATAGGCTCATGACAATTAAGCAGTAAAAAAGAATTAATCATTATTTAACGTTAAATCTATCTTTAGATATCAATGCCCCTGCTAAAAAGTTTATTTTTGCCTAAAATTTTTCTATTATGAAACAACTAATTGAAGCTGCTTGGGAGGATAGATCTCTACTACAAGATTCAAAAACGACTCAAGCGATTGAAGCTGTAATAGAAGATTTAGATAAGGGTTTGTTGCGGGTTGCAGAACCAAATACTGATGGATCTTGGACTGTAAATGATTGGATTAAAAAGGCAGTGGTGCTTTATTTCCCTATGCGTCAAATGGAAGTTTTTGAAGCAGGTCCTCTAGAATTTCACGATAAAATGGCCTTAAAGCAAGATTATAAATCACAGGGCGTTCGTGTTGTGCCTGGCGCTATTGCACGTTATGGTTCTTTTATCGCTTCGGGGGTAATCTTAATGCCTTCCTTTGTGAATATCGGATCGTATATTGATTCAGGAACGATGGTTGATACATGGGCTACCGTTGGTAGTTGTGCTCAAATTGGTAAAAATGTGCATTTAAGTGGTGGAGTAGGAATTGGGGGCGTCTTGGAACCTTTGCAGGCAGCTCCTGTCATCATTGAAGATAATGCCTTTATTGGCTCGCGTTGCATTGTAGTGGAAGGTGCCAGAGTGGGAACTGGAGCAGTTTTAGGTGCAAATGTGGTCTTAACAAGTTCCACAAAAGTGATTGATGTATCAGGCGAAAAGGCAATAGAATATAAGGGATTTGTCCCACCAGGAAGCGTGGTAATTCCCGGGACCTACAAAAAACAATTTCCAGCAGGAGAGTTTCAGGTGCCATGCGCCTTAATTATTGGCCAACGAAAAGCGTCTACCGATTTAAAAACATCGTTAAATCAAGTGCTTAGAGAGCACAATCTTGCTATTTAACAAGGATTTTTTTCTTATTCCATCCTTTCATCGTATATTTGGGCGCTTAATGACTCAACTTAACTTTAAGCGCTCATGGAATTAAATCCACTTACAGCTATTTCGCCAATAGATGGCCGCTATCATACCAAAACAAGTCCCTTACAAGCTTATTTTTCTGAGTTTGGTTTAATTAAATACCGCGTATTCGTTGAGGTTTCTTATTTTATTTCTTTGTGCGAACTACCGCTTCCTGCCTTAGCGAATTTCCCGAAAAGTGGCATAGCAGACATGCGAAAGTGGTGCGAAGATTTTTCTGAGGCAGATGCCCAGTGGATTAAAGATTCGGAGAAAATAACGAATCACGATGTGAAGGCGGTTGAATATTTTTTAAAACATAAATTTGAGGCAGAAGGATGGGTAAAGTATACTGAATTTATTCATTTTGGACTTACCTCTCAAGACATTAACAATACTGCAATTCCTTTGTCATTAAAGGAGGGCCTCGAAGAGGTTATTTTCCCTGAATATGAAAAGGTGATTGGTAAATTAAGAACTTTTGCCATTCAGTGGAAAGATGTTCCTATGTTGGCAAGAACGCATGGACAGGCAGCTTCCCCAACTAGATTGGGAAAAGAGATTCAAGTTTTTCAAGAACGATTAGCAGGTCAACTTCGTGTGGCCAAATCGATACCTTCCACAGCAAAGTTTGGTGGGGCAACTGGTAATTTCAATGCGCATCATGTCGCCTATCCAAGTACTGATTGGGTAAATTTTAGCAATACATTTTTAGATTCATTGGGTTTAAAGAGAAATCAAACGACCACCCAAATTGACCATTACGATACATTAGCGGCTCTTTTGGATGCATTAAAAAGGATGAATACCATACTGATCGATTTAAATCGCGATATGTGGACCTACATTTCCATGGATTATTTCAAACAGGAATTAAAAGAGGGTGAGATTGGGTCATCGGCAATGCCACACAAAGTTAACCCCATCGATTTTGAGAATTCAGAAGGTAATTTAGGTATAGCCAATGCCCTTTTTGAACATTTGTCTGCTAAATTACCGATCTCGCGATTACAGCGTGATTTAACAGATTCTACTGTTTTGAGAAGTATTGGTGTTCCTCTAGGCCACAGTTTGATTTCAGTTTTATCTACTTTAAAAGGCTTGGATAAGTTGGTATTGAATGAAGCCAAATTAAAAGCAGATTTGGAGGATAATTGGGCAGTAATAGCAGAAGCGATCCAAACCATTTTACGCAGAGAGCAATTCGAAAAGCCTTATGAGGCTTTAAAACAATTGACTAGGAAAAATGAAAAAGTAACCAAGGATACTGTTCATGATTTCATTGATAAGCTGGATATTTCTTCAGCGCTCAAAGAGGAACTTAAAAATATAACACCTTGGAATTATCTTGGCGTGCAACTCGTAAATGATACCTTATGAAAGTTATAATTAGTGCGATGCTATTTATGTTATCCTTGCCATTATTTTGTCAGGATTTTCCTATTGAATGGGGCCCCATTTCGAAAAGTTCGGGTGCTCTACTCGATATTATCCCAAAGAATAACACCTCTTTTTACTCATTGCGTTGGTCAGGCGGTGTGCTAGGTGGTTATCGAATTGTGGAACATGATAATATGGAAGAGGTGCAAAAGGCTAGAATTAAACCAGTTATTAATTCAAGTTATGCAACGGTCGAATCAGCTCATTATCATGGTGGAAAATTGATCGTCTTTTTGTCCGATAAAGAAAATGGTATGTTGGGCTTGTATAGCCAGGAATTGGGACCTGATTTATTACCAACTGACAATTCCAATTTAATTGCAGAATATGGTAATTCAAAAATTGGATCCAAACCTAATTTTAATATTATTAGTTCTCAGAATAGAAAATATTTGGGCGTAGTATGGGAAATTAACGGTAAAAAAGAAGAAAGTGATGTGTACGGTTATGTTATTTTAGATTCTAATTTAACAACTATTCAGCAAGGCGAATACACTTTGCCTTTTAGTGGTAACATGAGTACAATTAACGAGGATCATATTTCAAATACAGGTGATTATTTTCTGATATTAACAGAACATAACGAACGTAATGATCGCCTTCTGGTAAAATCTTATGAGAATTTCAAAGCCTTGCATATTTATAAAATTCGCGACAATGATTTGAAAGAATTTACCATTGATGTGGATGGAAAAAGAATCGATGACATCTTTATTTCATCCAATGATAAGAACACTATTTCTTTATCGGGTTTATATGGAAATGGCAAATATCAAGGAATTGAGGGTGTTTTCTCGGTGCGATTAGATGCGTCAAAAGATTCAATACTAACTATGGGAATGATTCCTTTTGGGAGTCAGATTTTTAAGGAAAATATGACCGAAAGACAAATGGATCGTTTTGAAAGAAAAAATGAATCTAGAGGCCAAGCACCACAGATTTATAATTATTCTTTACGCAGTATCTTTACCCTAGAGGATGGAACTTCAGTAGGTTCAATTGAGCAATATTTTGTACAAACAAGGACAAATTATGATTCTCGTACTGGAACTACCACCACGACTAATTATTATTATTACAATGATATTATTGCTTTCCGAATTGGATTAGACGGAAAATTTATGTGGGAAACACGCATAGACAAACGACAGGTCTCCATAAATGACGGTGGGCCTTATAGTTCATATAAAAGTTTTACGAATGAAAAAACATTGAATTTTATTTTTAATGATAATAAAAAAAATTATGATGAACTGGGGGATTTTTCACGCTACGAAAACAATGCTGCCTATTCATATAATTTGTCACCAAGAAATAATGCGGTCGCTAATTGCTCCATTGATATTGAAACGGGAGTATTGGTAAGAAAAATATTATTTTCTAGAAAAGAATTATCATCGATTGTTATTCCCAAAATGATTATGGTGAATCAAAAAGACAAGGAATTATTACTTTATGCTATTACCAAAGGTAAGGAACGTTTTGGTATTTTATCATTTAAGAAATAAATCGATGCGTTACCTACTATTTTTTATTTATTTAGGCTTACTTTTTTCTTCTTGTAGTACACGACATAAATTCATTGAAAATGAGAATACTTACAATGATACTATTGTTGATGATCATTCTTATGCTAACTTAAAAGAGATTAAAACAATTCATTTAGAACTTGAATTAGATGTTAATTTTCAAAACAAGACTATATACGGAGTCGCAAGACATGAGATGGTCAATAATAATGCCTCGGTCGCTATTTTTGATACCCGTAACTTACTTATTCAAAAGGTAACAACTGGCAAAACAGACAATGAGAAAGAAGCCGATTTTGTGATAGGCGAAATGGATAAAGATTCACTTTTAGGACAGCCTTTAAAAGTAGATGTTGATCCAAGTATTACACAAGTAAATATATATTATCAGACTACAAAAGGCTCCGAAGCATTGGATTGGCTTGATAAACTTTCAACAAGTTCTAAGACAAAACCTTTCTTGTATACACAGGGTCAGGCCATATTAACGCGCACTTGGATTCCACTACAGGATTCACCGTCAAATCGTTTTACTTATAACGCTGAAGTTAAAGTGCCAAAAGATTTACTTGCTTTGATGAGTGCAGAAAATCCCAAGAAGAAAAATGATACGGGAATTTACACTTTTGAAATGGATCAGCCGATACCCTCATATTTAGTGTCATTAGCTGTTGGTGATATTGCCTACCACGCTTTTGATGCAAAGACTGGTGTGTATGCCGAAAAAGAATTATTAGATGCTTGTAAATATGAGTTTGTTGATTTGCCTAAAATGATGAAGGCTGCTTCTTATTTATACGGTGATTATCAATGGAAGCAATACGATTTAATGGTATTACCCTATTCATTTCCTTTCGGAGGTATGGAAAATCCACGCTTGACATTTGTTAATCCTACCATCCTTGCTGGGGATAGAAGTTTAGTTTCAGTAATTGCTCATGAGCTGGCACATTCCTGGTCGGGTAATTTAGTTACCAATAATACGTGGGACGATTTTTGGCTTAATGAAGGCTTTACTGTTTATTTTGAACAGCGAATCATGGAGGTACTTTATGGTAAGGAAACAGCAGATATTCTTGCTCAGATTGAATTTCAAGAAATGCAAGAAGAAATGAAGGAGATTTTGGCAGGCAAACACCCTGAAGATACACAATTGCATTTAAATTTGAAGGGCCGAAATCCTGATGAAGGCATGACCACTATCGCCTATATCAAAGGGGCTTTCTTCCTAAGGACACTCGAGAGTAAAGTGGGAAGAGTAAAGTTTGATCGTTTTTTAAAACATTATTTTAAAGCATTTCAATTTAAAACAATTAGTACTGCTTCTTTTATTACAGAAATGGAAAACAATTTATTGTTACCTGAAAAGATGAATTTTGACTACGATGAATGGATTTATCAAAATGGTCTTCCTAAAAATTCCGTTATAATTAATTCTCCTCGCCTGAAAAAGATGGAATCTTTGGCAAAAAGATTTTCGTCCGGAGAAAATGTTTTTGAGCCAATTATCACGTATGAATGGCAGAAAATCAAAAAATCTAGAAAGAAAAAAAGAATTAAAATAGTAACTGAAATTAAGCGGGATGATTTTATTGTTCAGGAATGGCAAACATTTATCCGTGCATTAAGTGATGATATTTCGATTGAAAGACTTAATTATTTAGATGCTACGTTTCATTTTAGTACGTGGGGAAACAGCGAAGTGATGGCGGATTGGTTTGTACTAAATATTCATCAGAAGAATCGTTTAATTAGACCAGCGATTGAAAAATTTATTTCCAAAGTGGGAAGGAGAAAATACTTACTTCCTATTTATAAAGCCTTAATCAATAATCCTGACGATAAGTTGTGGGCCAAGAAAGTTTTTGATAATACGAAAGCTTATTATCATGCCGTTTCAAGAAATTCAGTTGCAGCGCTATTTGCTAATTAATTAGCCATTTCGCTCATGTAACGAATGCGCACCAAGCGAAGTTCTTCTTCTGTATAGAGGCCGTCTAATTCACGGTATGCAGTCAATAAATCATCCGAATCAGCGCCGTTAAAGTAATCGAAGATTTCTTCTTGGTTATCTGCATCAAGTAGGTTGTTTATATAATAATTGATATTAACACGTGTACCTGACGAGACAATTGACTCAATTTCATCTAATAATTCATTAAAACTTTTTCCTTGGCTATCCGCGATATCATCCAATGGAAGTTTGCGATCTATGTTTTGAATCAATTGTACTTTTAGTCCAGATTTGTTGATGAGTGATTTAACCACCATGTCTTGAGGTCTCTCAATCTCATTATCCTCCACATAGTTAGCTATTAGCGCGATGAATGGTTCCCCATAGCGTTGTGCCTTGCCGATTCCCACCCCTTGGATATTCGTCAACTCATCTAAATCAATTGGATATTGAAAACACATATCCCTCAATGATGGCTCCTGAAAAACAACGAATGGTGGCACGCCCATTTCTTTAGCTATTGATTTTCTTAAATCAATTAGTGCATCGTATAATTGTTCGTCAAAAACACCGCCTTTACTGCCTAAAACAATAGAATCATCGTCGTCGGTATTCGAAAAATCATGCTGTTTTAATAATTTGAAAGAGCGCGGATTCTTTAGAAATTCCTTTCCAGCTGCTGTCAATTTTAGGATGCCAAAGGATTCAATATCCTTGCTTAAAAAGCCTGCTAAGGTTACTTGACGAATTACAGCATTCCAATAATGCTCATCATTCTCTTTTCCTATACCAAATAAAGGAAGTATGTTGTGTTTGTAAGCTTTAATATCGGAGGTGATGTTCCCAGAAAGAAAGGCACAATAATGCTTTGCTTTCTGTGTCTCTTCCAATATTGCAACTGCTTTTAATAAGTTTAGGACACTCTCTTCCCCCTCTGTTTTTTCCCGTGGGTTTCTGCAGTTGTCGCAATGTTCATTGCAATTTTTTTCCTCAAACGTTTCGCCAAAATAGTGTAAAATAAATTTTCTACGACACACGGATGTTTCGGCATAGGAAACAATTTCATTTAATAATTGCCGCCCGATTTCAAGTTCGGTTATTGGTTTTCCTTGGAGAAACTTTTCTAATTTCTCAATGTCTTTATAACTATAAAATGCAATGCATTCTCCCGTTCCGCCATCTCGACCAGCACGCCCAGTTTCTTGGTAATAACTTTCTATGGATTTCGGAATGTCGTGATGAATTACAAATCGTACATCTGGCTTGTCTATTCCCATTCCAAAAGCAATGGTTGCAACGATTACCTCAGCATCTTCCATCAAAAACATGTCTTGGTGCTTTGCACGTGTACCCGAATCTAATCCGGCATGGTATGCAAGGGCATTGATTCCATTAACTTGTAGTAATTCAGTTATTTCTTCTACTTTTTTTCGTGATAAACAGTAGATGATCCCACTTTTTCCTGCGTGTCTTTTTATGTATTTGATGATTTCTTTTTCGACATCGCGCTTTGGTCTTATCTCATAATAAAGGTTGTCCCTATTGAAGGATGATTGAAATAGATTCGCATCCAGCATGTTTAAGTTTTTCTGGATGTCATATTGTACTTTAGGAGTAGCAGTGGCCGTTAAAGCAATGATCGGCACATTTGAAATCTTTTCAAAAATCTCTCTTAAACGGCGGTACTCAGGACGAAAATCATGTCCCCACTCAGAAATACAATGGGCCTCGTCTATTGCGAAAAAAGATATGTTTACAGATATTAGAAAATCAATGTTTTCTTTCTTTGTCAATGATTCGGGTGCAACATAAAGCATTTTTGTTTTTCCATCTTGAATATCCTTTTTTACCTTCAAAATATCACCTTTTGATAAAGAGGAATTCAGGAAGTGAGCAATTTCATCGTTGTTACTAACACTGCGCATCGCATCTACTTGATTTTTCATTAAGGCAATCAATGGAGAAACAATAACAGCTGTACCTTCAGAAACTAACGCAGGTAACTGATAACACAATGATTTACCCCCACCTGTAGGCATTATTACAAAGGTATTTCTACCCGACAAAACATTCTGAATGATTAATTCCTGCTCACCCTTGAATTTGCTAAATCCAAAATACTTTTGCAATGAATCTTTCAAATTAGTATCTATTCCATTCATTGTATTTTCTTCTTCTGTAATCAATTTTTCTTTTTTCTTTTTGCTACTTAAATAGTTAATTATTGATAGCCGTTACGTTGGTAACTTCAGGTAAATGTTGTTTTAATAAAGTTTCAATACCACCTTTTAAAGTGGCTGTTGATGAAGGACATCCTGCACATGCTCCCTTCATTCTAACGCTAACGACACCGTCTTTAAATCCTAAAAAATCGATAGCTCCACCATCATTTTCTACAGCTGGACGGACGTATTCATCTAACAAGGCACGAATCGCATCATCAATTTCGCTCGGTTCAAAATTCGGGTCATTTTCATTATCTGATGCTGTTTCGTTCTCTTTTCTTGCGGGTTTCGCTTGTGGCATTTGAATCAGGACATCTTTGCCACTTGAAATCCATTCTTTTACGAATTCACGCAGTTCCATGGTAATAAAATCCCAAGGCACATTGTCCGTCTTTGTAATCGTTACAAAATTTGCAGCGATAAACACACTTTTTACAAATGGAAAATCAAACAGGGCCTCAACCATGGGTGAAAATCCTTTTGCTTCTTTTTTCGAAATAAATTCAACTGAGTCTCCAGTTATTAATAGGTATTTATTAGCAACAAATTTCATTGTCGCAGGGTTGGGAGTCATTTCAGTGTAAATTGTTACAGGCACATTCATTAACTACGATTTAGTTGTAAATATTTTTAAAAAAAAAGGTTTTTAGATGACTTTAACTTTCTTTTAGTTAAAAGTACATATACTTTCTTTTGGGTAGCAAATTTATTGTCAATTTAGTTCAATTTAGTTCATTTTAATTTTTTATTGAATTGAACTTAAATTTACATAAAAAATATGGATTAAAATTAGTTACCTTTCAAATCTAAAGCCTTAAGTGTATTCATCATCAATGAGGCTATAGTCATTGGGCCAACGCCTCCCGGAACTGGGGTGATAAAACTGCAAATTGGAGAAACATTTTCAAAATCGACGTCACCAACTAATCTCCAGCCTCTCTCACGGGAAGAATCTTTCACTCTTGTAGTTCCTACATCAATAACTACGGCTCCTTTTTTTACCATATCTGCTTTAACAAAGTTGGGTCGCCCAATTGCTGCGATTAGAATATCGGCATTTTTACAAATTTCCGCTAGATTTTTAGTTTTTGAATGCGCCAAAGTAACGGTGCAATTTCCAGGATACGTATTGCGTCCAAGCATTACGCTTATTGGCATCCCTACGATATTACTTCTTCCAATAATTACGCAATTTTTGCCTTCCGTTTCTATTTTCATGCGCTTAATTAATTCTAATATTCCCATTGGGGTAGCGGGCAAGAAACCGGGTAGATTTAGCATCATATTGCCCAAGTTTTGTGGGTGAAAACCATCCACATCTTTTAAAGGATCGATCGCTTGGGTAATTTTCAATTCATCGATATGTGCAGGTAGTGGAAGTTGTACAATAAATCCATCAATCTCATTATCTTCATTTAAGGCTTTTACTTTGTTAAGCAAAGTCTCTTCTGTAACGGATTCTTCAAAGCGAATAAGTGTGCTTTCAAAACCTATTTCTTCACAGGCTTTTACTTTGGCATTCACGTATGATAAAGAGGCGCCAAAATTGCCAACAAGAATCGCTACAAGATGGGGCGTTTTTTTACCTTTCGCTTTTCTTTCCTTTACTTTTGCTTCTAATTCTTTTTGTATTTCTGAAGAAATTACTTTTCCATCAATGCGTTGCATAAAGCTTCTTTTACACAAAGATAGAAACTCCTAAAGAAATAAGTCCGAACTATTTATTTACACCTTATCTTTGTTGAAAATATAATAATATGAGATTCTCTTTGTTTTTTGCCATTACTTCTTTATTGGCATTTTCTTATCATTCTCAGGTAGCATTTGATGGTTCAGAAATAGGACTTGAAATCGTTGCTGGTGGCTCTAATTTAGGGGGTTCTGTTGGGGGTGATTTAAAATATGCTGCAGTTCTTAATGAGAACTTTGCAGTAGGGCCATCTTTTCGTTTACAGCGAACATGGTCAAATAATTTAGGTCAGAAGTTTGGTTTTTCGGTTTATGGTGCTGGTGTTTTTGCCCATTATCGCTTGAAGAATGTTGTTTTTGGTGGATTGGAATTTGAAGTGTTGCATTGCCCAGTAAATTATGTAAATGTAAATTCCTCCAAATCATGGCTGTCTACTCTATTCATTGGTGGTGGTTTTTCTAGGGATTTTAATCACAAAATTAGAATTAATGCAGGTGTTTTTTATGATGTTATCAATGCCGCTAACAGCCCATTTAGAAGTAGTTACAATTTCAATATAAAAGATGTAAATGGTCAAATTGTCAAAATTTTGCCGATGATTTATCGTATTTCTTTCTTTTTTCCCATTGGTGGCGGCGGAGATAAAAAAAATAACAACCATTAATTTATTGTTTTATAATGAAAATTGGAATTGTTTTATATCCCACATTTGGGGGAAGTGGTGTTGTAGCAACAGAACTTGGGAAGGCTTTGGCGTTAAAAGGTCACCAGATTCATTTTATTACCTATTCTCAGCCGGTAAGATTGGGCTCATTTAGGGAAAATATTTTCTATCACGAAGTTTCTGTTTCGGATTATCCATTGTTTGATTTCCAACCCTACGAGACTGAACTAGCGTCTAAAATGGTGGATGTAGTTCGAAATGAAAAGCTTGATATTCTCCATGTCCATTATGCCATTCCTCATGCCTCAGCTGCTTTTATGGCGAAAATGATTTTGAGGTCTCAGGGTATTGAAATTCCGTATGTGACGACTTTACATGGTACGGATATTACCTTGGTTGGTAAAGATCCATCTTTCGAGCCAGTGATTACTTTTTGTATCAATGAATCAGATGCGGTAACAGCAGTTTCTCAGAGCTTGAAAGATGCTACTTACGAGCATTTTAATGTTACTCGTCAAATTGATGTCATTCATAATTTTATCGCTCCTTCCATACAAAAACGCGAAGGCTTAGATCATGTCCGTTTAAAATATGCTGCCATCGATGAACCGATTCTTTGTCATATTTCTAACTTCAGAAAAGTAAAAAGGGTGGAAGATGTCATTCGAATTTTTGAAAAAGTGAATGCCAAAATCCCTTCTAAATTAATTATGGTCGGCGACGGCCCTGAACGTTATAGTTGTGAGCAACTTGCTCGAAAGTTAACTATCTGTGATAAGGTTGTATTCTTGGGTAAATTAAGAGATACAGCGCATGTGTTAGAAATTTCTGATGTGTTTTTACTTCCATCTGAAACGGAAAGTTTTGGTTTGGCAGCCTTGGAAGCAATGGCGGAGTCTGTTCCTGTTATTTCTTCTAATACGGGCGGTATTTCGGAGGTAAATAAGCATGGCTTTTCAGGGTTTTTATCGGATGTTGGTGATATTGATGACATGGCAAAAAACACGATTCAACTCTTGGACAAAGAGACCTTGGCTCAGTTTAAAGTGAATGCCTTGGCTCAAGCCAACTTATTTTCTTTGGAGGTAATCCTTCCTCAATATGAAAATATTTATCGTAATTTAGTCCCAAATAGTTGATTGTGAAAATAGGTGTTCTTCTCTCAGGATGTGGCGTTTATGATGGTGCTGAAATTCAAGAAACAGTGCTTACCTTGTTGGCTATTGAAGAAATGGGCTATGAGGCAATTTGTATAGCTGTCGATGCTCCTCAATATCATGTTGTGAATCATATTACAGGAGAAGAAATGCCTGAGCAACGAAATATGATGATTGAAGCGGCTCGTATTTCTCGTGGTGCTATTCAAGAAATTAGATTTGTTCAACCTGTCGATATAGATGCTTTAGTTATTCCTGGTGGCTTTGGAAGCGCGAAGAATTTTTCGTCTTGGGCCTTCGATGGAGCAAATGCATCCATTTTACCGGAAGTAAAATTGTTAATCGTAAATTTACTTAACGTTGGTAAGCCGATTGTAGCTCTTTGTGTTAGTCCTGTAGTATTAGCTTTGGCAATGAAAGATGTAGCGGTATCGCTCAATTTATCACTTGGGACAACGAATGAAAAGTCACCATATGATATTGCTTCTTTTCACGAAGGTGTTTTGCTTACAGGTTCGACATCCGAAGAAAAAACAATTAAAGAAATTTTGATAGATTACGATAATAAGGTTATCTGCGCTCCTTGCTATATGATGGAGGCTTCTATGCTGGATGTCCGTTTAAATATTCAAGCTGCTTTACTGGCCCTTAAGGAATTAGTTTAATGACGGATAAATCGTTTATCGATGATTGGCAAAAAAGCAGAAAGGAAAGGCTTGATGGCTTAACTTGTGCCAACTTGTCCCCCTTACTTTTGGCAAAAGATCGTGCTGCTTTGGCATCTGCCATTACGCTGATTGAAAGTGATTCGCCTGAACTTCGTGATGAAGCAAATGCATTGATTAAATCTATTTTGCATCGAACTGGTGGTGCATGGCGCATTGGAATTACAGGCGTGCCGGGAGTAGGAAAAAGTACTTTTATTGAAGCATTTGGAAAAGTGCTTTTAGAGAATGGACATCGTGTCGCGGTTTTAGCCATTGATCCATCCTCATCTATTGGTGGTGGAAGTATTTTGGGTGATAAAACGAGAATGAATTGGTTGGCCGTGCAGGAAAATGTTTTTATTCGGCCTACCCCAACCGGTGATGTACTAGGTGGGGTGGCTCGTCATACACGGGAGTCAATTCTATTATGTGAAGCTGCTGGTTTTGATGTGATTATCGTTGAAACGGTTGGTGTTGGTCAATCGGAAACGGAGGTTCATTCTATGGTGGATTTCTTTTTGTTATTAATGCTTGCAGGAGCGGGGGATGAATTGCAAGGAATTAAGCGTGGAATAATCGAAATGGCTGATGCTATTGTGATTACAAAAGCGGATGGCGATAATAAGGTCAAGGCGGAAGAAGCGCTTAGGTCGTATCAAAATGCATTGCATTTATATGCGCAAAGAGAAGATGGATGGATGCCAAAAGTTCAAACGTGTAGTAGTCTCGAAGGATGGAAGATTGACAATGTTTATCAGTTAATAAGAAGCTATTTTGAGCTAACACAAAAGAATGGCGCTCAAGATCTGCAACGAAGTGAGCAAAACAGTTCTTTTTTTAATGACAATATTGCGAATTTAATTCAACAAGATTTCTTTGGTAACCCAACGTGGAAAGAGGAATCAATAAAATACCAAGAAAAAGTCAAGAAGGGACTTCTTTCTCCTTTTCAAGCAGCGGAAGAAATGTATGCTAAATTTAAAGCGAATCGATGAAAACAAATTTCAAAATAGAAGGGGAATACATTGAGTTAATGGCCTTGTTAAAAGCCTTGGGAATTGCTTCCACAGGAGGGCATGCCAAGCACCTTATTGATGCAGAGATGGTGATCAGAAATGGGGAAATTGAGGTAAGAAGACGTGCCAAAATTATCGTTGGTGATGTCATTGAAATCGAAAATAATGTAGTTGTCTTGATCTAGCAGATCAAATGAAAAAAACATTCACTTCTTTGGTGGAATATGTTCGTTGATGCATACAAATTGATGACGTTAAAATCGCCTATAACTTGAGGTAGCCAATATGTAATTCATCGTCGAGCATCTCACTGGATTTAGTGATTTTTATCGCAAATTCTTCTGTTAAATTGGATGCAAGAATATCAGTAACATTAAACACTTCATCTATATCAATTCCAAATTTGTCGTCTATGTGCGACTTCGCGCCCTTAAAATCATAATGTTTGTAAAAGCTAGCTGCTTTTGCTTTTATTGTCGCCTCTGCTAAGGTAGCGCCAGTGCATATTATTTTGTAGTGGTATTCTTCGAATTCATTTTCTTTGTATCCGCCTAGATTGATGAAAAATAATTGCGTTTCATTGGAGGTCTCTTGTCCTTTGGGAACGATTTCTATTTTGTGTTGATCGACATAGTTCACTTCTCGCCATGCGTCAATGTGAATTTTTCCTTTTGCCTCAGGCCAGAATGCATTAAGTTGGGGAATTAGTTCGGTAATAGAGCTTCCAATTCCGAAAAATATATCATGCTGTTCGGTGTTTCTGCCTGCTGGACGGCAACCTAACATGATCATGTATAATTTTAATTGATTCATTAAGATAACTACCTAATCAAATGAAAAAATCCATGCCCCTCTTTGGTGGTTTGATTGATGCCTATTACCTTATATAAAATAAAATAAACGCCTTCCGTGCAATCTTTTTCTTGGAATTTACCATTCCAACTTGGACTTAGCTCCGTTAATTCTTTAACTTGTTCTCCCCATCTATTCAATATTACGGCATTAAAGGTGCTATCACCTTGCAGAACTAATTGATAAACATCATTCTCATTATCACCATTTGGCGTAAAGAAATTCGGGATGACAACGTCGAGAGGAATTTCGGGTTCTGGTGGTTCTGGTGGAATGACTGGAAGGATGGTAATGCTGATATAGGTGGTGTCTAAACAGCCATTGTTATTTGCAATGAGTTCCACTTGGTAGGTTCCAGGTGAGGTATACGTATGATTAATGCCTGCTAATGTTCCCGATGTAGTGGTGTTCCCATCTCCAAAGTCCCAAAAATAATTCGTGCCATTGGTCGTAGTATTTGTAAATTGAGCGCTATTTCCTGTGATATTTCCAGAAACTGAAGCTGATGGAGTGGGTATGACCGTAATTAATACGTCATCCGTATCTTGGCAAGTGCCTGTATTGCCTGTTAAGGTATAACTTGTAGTTGTATTGGCGATAAAAACAACGCTGTCTTGAATCCCATTTGACCAAGAGTAGGTAGTGGCACCACTTCCTGCTAATAAAATTGGACTTCCAGCGCAAACGGTAGTGTCGTTTCCTGCATCTACATCGATAGAGGATGCTACTACAATATCCATCGTTCCTATGGTTGTGCATGCCATCTGAATAGAGGTAAAGATAAAACTGTAGGTGCCGGCAATTGAGGTATTAATTGGACTTGGATACCAACTTCCCGAAATGCCTTGATTAGATTGGGTTGTCATTGCCGGAGCAACATCACCAACACAATACGGTCCTAACTGGTTAAATGCAGGAACAATAGAGTCCGTAACAACTATGTTTATGGTAAGATTTGATACGCAATTATTAATCTGATTAAGTGGGGTAAAAGTGTAAAATGAGACGCCTTGTATGCTCGTATTAATGGAATTCGGACTCCAGGTTCCATTATATCCATTACTTGACTGTATCGAGAGCGCTAAGGGAGTTTCATTGATGCAGTAAGTTCCAAAATAAAAAAATGACGGCTGAATACTATCTTGTACACTTATTGAAATGGTTGTCCCGTTGCCGCACTGTCCGGCTAGTGGGGTAAAAGTGTAGTTAGTTTGACCGGCGGTATTGGTATTTATTACTGCAGGATTCCATGTTCCTGTAATGCCATTAGTCGACGTGATAGGCAGTGTTGCGGCGTTTGCAAACACACAGTAGCTTGTATCGATATTAAAGGTTGCCAAGGCACCATTGTTTACAAAAAGTAGGAAGCTTGCTGTGTCGGCACATTGTCCGGGATTTGGTGTGAAAACATAGTTTGTGCTGCCCACGACATTAGTGGAGATAAAAGGAGGATTCCAGGTACCCGTAATGCCATTTGTGGAAGTGTTAGGCAGGGGAGGTGCTGGAGCATTCTGACAAATGGCGCCACTGTTTACGAACACTGGTTCCACGACTGCGCCGTTATTGGGTATTTGAATGCTGTCTAAAACAAGACAGCCATTTGCTGAGGTAACTTGGCAATAATACCAACCGGCACATAGATTATTCGCCGTCGCATTCGTTTGACCAATCGGAACCTGAGAACTGTTGAGCCAAACATAGCTATAAGCACTTCCTCCAGTAGGCGTGGCGGTTACTGATGCATTACAAGCACAATTGGCAGGGACTACTAAACTTAGATTGGCTTGAATTGGCTGAATAGCCATACAACTATTCGTTAAGGAATTTATGTAAGATTGATTAGCAGCATTATTGGCGACTCCTGGAGTTTGATTGTTTGGAGCACTACATGAACCGATCGACCAATTTCCTTGCGTAGCTGGATTATTTGAAAAATTGTTGGTGAAGCTATAAACGCTGTTGGTTGCAGGTCCAATAAAATAAATTATTACGGAGCTGTTGTTGTTTCCCCAACTTACTGAATGTACAGGAACGAAATAATTACTGGCACTATAAATTTGAAAAGAATCATCGGTATTCGACATGCCAATGTTACTCCAATTCCCCCCAGCGACGAATCCAGCTAGTGGATAATTTTGGCCTGTTCCTGTCGATGGTGTGGTGAGGTGTTTGTCAAATAGGGAAGAGGATACTGGAATTACTAAGCGACAATTATTATCCAACATACTTAAATCTTGTGCAGGTAATGATGCATTAAGGTCTGCATCGTTGTAGATAACAATTAAGGTTCCGACAGGGATACAATTCCAAAAGCTATTGTTAGCAAACCGAATACAACCTGGCGCTACTCCTTCACCAACACTTGGTCCATTTGAAAAATAGCCATTATTATCGTCTAGGATCCAATTCTTTAAGTCTAGGCAGCTTGTTCCTGCAGAGCACGGATTATAATTTACCCCAGGAACAACTAATAATTCAACGTATTCTTTTGATCCGGAAGGGCCTTGGGAGACTTCATTGATAATTAATGTTTGGCTAAATAAAGTCCCTTCAATTGCGAAAATACAAGTGAGTAGTAAGAAAAATTGCCAAAAACGACCCATTCTTTAATTTTACTCAAAGGTAAGTCAATTTTCCTCAATAAACAGCAATTATTTCTGTTACCATACCATTAAAAGTAACGCTTTCCCCCGCTTTCTTTTTCAATAGTAATCGACCTAAGGGAGAGTCCGGGTTGATGGCAAAAATAGCGGTTTTTTCTATGGAAATTAAGCCAATTCCAATTGAAAAATAATACCATGCTTGCTTAGTTTCAACAAGACTTCCTAACTGAATTAGTTGGTGACGGTTAGTTGGGTTTATTGAGAGTAATATTCTTTGTTGTTTTAAGAATTCATTGAGTTGATTTGTTAGTTTTTCCTGCTCAAGCTGAACCATCGCAATGGATGTTTCGTGCTTATCTCCAGCGGAGCTTTTACTATCATCTAATGTAGATTTGTACGTATCGTCTAAGATTTCTTGCAGGCTAGCTATTTTATTGCTTAATGCAATTAGGGTAGAGGCATGCACTACTACTTTATCCATTTTAGTCTTTTTTCTTATAGTAAGACATTTCTGGATTAAAATGCAATGCGGTAAATGTATTCGTCCAAGCCATCACCACATGAACAATAAATGCAATCCAAATAGTTCCGGACATTAGTGTGAGGATGCACAGCACAAAACCAAGTGGTATGGCGCCAATTGTTTCATCAAGCCCTTTTGGAATATGGGTAGCGGAATAAAGCGCAATATTCACAGCGATAGCTGGCCATATTCCGATCGATGCAGCCACTGGAAAAAGTAGTACACCTCTGAAAAGTAATTCATAGGCGAATAAATATAGGAACCAAGAAAGTGCTTCTAAGCCCATCATTTTTTTAGTCCAGATCTTTGATCTTGCTTGGGGATAGTTCACTAAATTTTTTGGTTTTTTTGCGCTGAAGTAACCAATTGGGATCACTATTAACGATAAGATAATTGTCCAATCAACTGAAAACATGGTTGTTTTTGAGTTGAATGTAAGGCCATAATCTTCGATGGAAGTTCCTTTCAAGATAACTAAACAAGCAATTATGGGAAATATTCCCATGCTAATAAACCCTGCTATTTTTGTAAAAAATAGATGCTTAAATAAAGCCTGATCAGATTCGTATTTTGATAGAAATATGGTTTTTATTCGATTCGATTTGGCAATAAACCAATACAAACAAAAAAATACTAATGCCATTAATATGGCTAAAACAGGACCCAAGTCCGTCGCTTTCCAATTAAAGTCTACTGCTATGGTCTCCATTTATTTTTTAGTTAAATAGTTATTTTCTTTGAACCATGAAAAACAATCCGCTATCGCTATTTCGATGGGTGTTTGTGGCATATTAAGTTCTTTTCTTGCTTTAGCGGAGGAATAATAATGTTCCTCTGAGCCAATTATAGCTATCTCATAAGTTAATTTTGGTGAAAATTTAAATAGTTTACCGAGAATTGAATTGGCTTTTCCACAGGATCTTACTAGGGGCGTCGATAACTTAAAACGGGGGGATTTAACCTGTGCTATCTTTGAAATTTTCTCAAAGGCTGCTTGGTAACTTAGATTCTCATTACCAAGGATATAGCATTCCCCCTTCTTGCCCATGGTAATGGCATTCGCAATGGCAGTAGCGACATCTTTAACCGCTACAAAATTCTTTCCGCCTAATGTATAGCCAGGAACTTTCTTAAAGTAAATGCCAAGTAGCATTTCACCTGAACTCGGTCGGCTATCGTAGGGGCCAATCATAAAGGTTGGGTTAACGACTACAGCATCTAAGCTGCCGTTGGCCACTTCTTCAAGGATTATTTTTTGGGCTTTATATTTCGAATCCATGTAGTCTAAACCATATTTTTCCGCATTATAAGCTTTTGTTTCATCGCCAAGATTAGTCTGCGTTCCTGATCCAAATGAATTTGCTGTACCTACATAGATTAATCGTTTAACTTGATTTTGCTTACAAGCACTGATAATGGTTTCAACGCCATTCAAATTTACTCGATTCACTATTTCTTGTCTCGGTGGAAACATACTTGTATTGGCGGCACAATGAATAACAATCTCCATGTTATTCATTGCTTTATGGATACTTATTGGATCGAGTAAATCGCCAATTACCATATTAATGGGTAAATCAGCTAAGGTAGGATAGACTTTTTGCTCTTGAACGAGTGCGGTAACGTCATAATTTCTTCCCAATAATTCACGTACTAAGTTACTACCTAATAATCCATCCGCTCCTGTAACCAGTATTTTCATTTCCTCTTTTGATTGCAAAGTTATTTTTTCAATAAAAATGCATGTGTCTTCTTGCAAAGTTCGTCTAATTTTTTGGGTAATTCGTTTTCTACCCAAGGATGTTTTGAACCAAAGACATGGTCCGTATCTTTTATCATGCTAATTTCAGTAGTTGTCCAACCCGCTAAGAGCACTCCTTCAGAGGGATCTACTGAATTGTCTTGCTCCCCATGAAAAATTGAAACGGCAATTTCGAGCTTTTTACACGCCTTTTCAAGATCTAGTTTTTCTTTGTTTTTTATGAAATCGGTGTACAATGAAAAATTTTGTGGCAATTTTTGCTGCGTACGGGAATTCTGAATGTATCTTATTCCTTCTTCTTCCCACTTCTTTAATTCATCATTTGTTGGAAATCGTGCTGCAATGGAAGATATGGATGCCCATAAACTGATTGTCTTGGCACCAATGGTTCTTGCAGCAAGAAGCGCAGTTGCGCCTCCTCGTGAATGTCCAATAAGGTGAATTGTAGGAACTTCAGTAAAGTAGGTTATTATTTTTTTTGTGAGATGCCCAATGTCATCGACTTCCATGCTGTAGGTGTTCCTTCCAAAAGATAATTCGTCTGGAAAATCAATCCCATTCTCTACAGTGCCTCCATTATGACTTAAATTAAATTTGCAAAATGCATATCCTTTATTGGTGAAAAAGTCCTGCACTAAATGCCAAGCTCCCCAATCTTTAAATCCCATAAAGCCATGCACAAAAATAATAAGTTGGCCATTTGAATTTTCTGGGATGCAAAGGTCGTAAAGACTTTCGCGACCCTCAGCCCCCATATATCTTTCATTCTTCAGGTGCACAGAAGTTGGACTTTTTTTCATTTTATTGTATTTAAATTGTCCGATAAAAATCGGACGTTATTTTCTTTGTCCTTTTGTCTTGATACAAAAGAACGAAAAAATCAATTCTCGATTGAAGTCGTTCGGCTAAAATTTCTCATCGATCGATACACGAAAAGACTGATAAGCATGGCTTATCAAACGACAAGCGCTTTTCGGTATCGTTTATGCCTCGAAATTTTCTTCATCCTCTCTTTGCCAATCGAGACAGAAAAAATAAAACATTAACTCCGATTTTTATCGGACCTTTTTGATATTTAACCACTTTTTTTTAATGGATACTAAATGTTGTCAATTTATGGTAAAGCAACAATACTTTATATTATGTCCACGATTGACAAATAATTTTTCGTAGTGCGTTTTTATTGAAAAGATGGCATGGTCAGCGTGTCCTTCTTCCTGCTCTAAAAAAGCATATAAATCAGGCTTATTATCGAGTAAGCAATATTGATTGTTTTCTATTTCTTCAATAGTTGATTCATACAACAAGTCGCTATCGGTCTTTAAATGGATCAATCCCCCGGGCTTTAAAAATTTACGGTATCGATCAATAAAGAGAGTTGATGTGAGCCTTTTTCTTGGCTTATTAGGTTGTGGATCTGAAAAAGTGAGCCAAATTTCATCTACTTCATCTTTTGCAAAGTAATCGTCTATAAAATCGATTCTGGTGCGCAAGAAGGCTACATTATCCAATCCTTTTTCTATGGCTTGTTTGGCACCAATATATATTCTATTTCCTTTTAAATCAACGCCTATATAGTTGTTTTCAGGGAATAACTCTCCAAGTCCCACACTATATTCCCCTTTGCCACAACCCAGTTCGAGAACTAATTTCCCGGAGTTCTTGAAAACGTTTTTGTTCCATTGGCCCGTATTGTTGAACAGTTGATCGCGAACAGGTTCATGAACATTGTCAAATGATTTTATAGCTTCAAATCTGCGTAGTTTATCTTTCCCCACTTTTATAATGACTTTTTGGTTCGTCAGGTTGCGAATTTACTATTATTTTTATTTCTCAATTTCGATTTCTACGCTTAATTTTACACCATGCATTTTATTGAACCCTTTTTTAATTGGCGAGGGTATTACATCGCTTCCGAAGATGCACTTTCTCCTTTCTTTGAAGTTGATTACAGTGAGAGCCATTATACAAATAAGATTTACAATTTTTACATTCATCCTCAATGGGATAACATGGGGTCTGAAACCTTGTTTTTGAAAATATTATTCGTTGATTATGAAAGTCGATCTGCTGTTATTGAATTCATTGGCGAATGGAATGATGCCATAGGCAACGACATTATGGTCTTGAAAAGAGATGTAGTGGATGTTTTAATAAATCAGGGCATCGATAAATTTATTCTTATTGGCGAAAATGTGTTGAATTTTCATTATTCAGACGATTGCTATTACGAAGAATGGTTCGATGAGGTGGAAGATGGCTGGATTGCCATGGTTAATTTTCACGACCATGTTTCTAAGGAGTTAAGCCGAATTAATATTGATCAATACCTCGTAATGGGGGGAGAATTAGACGACCTTGAATGGCGGACTTTTCACCCGATCCAATTTGTGGACAAGGTCACTTCAATTGTTAGAAATAGAATTGACTAGGATTTATCATTTTTTACGAAACAAAGTAGCATATCTTGCGTAAATCATCGCCTAATAAACTAGTATGAAGGAAAGATTTGAATTTAACTATGACCTGTTGTCAAATTGGAAAGAGTTACCCATTGAAGAACATGTTTTAGTTGAACAAGCTTATGCGGCGATGGAAAATGCCTATGCTCCTTACAGCGAATTTAAGGTGGGCGCATGTGCACTGATGGATGATGGATCTTTCGTTTTAGGAAATAACCAAGAAAATGCGGCTTTCCCCTCTGGTATTTGTGCCGAAAGAGTCGCGCTATTTTATGCCGGGGCTAATTTCCCGAATAAAAAAGTAATTACTTTATGCATCGTCGCTAGAGGAGATCTTATGCCCGCTTCGCAGTTGCTTTCTCCTTGTGGTGGATGCCGACAAGTAATGTTGGAGTCTGAAAATAGGCAAAAACAGCACATTCGTGTACTATTAGTCAATCAAGATGGAAGAACTATGATTTTGGATTCTGTCATCCAATTACTTCCTTTTGGTTTTGGTCGAATTTTCGATTAAGCCGTTCCATTTTGTAAATAAATATATTTTCAAGATTTGCTATTAATGCTACTTTGAATCTTATCTTTGTTGACTAAATTTATTTCAAGATGAACAATTGGTTTACCGTTAAGGTTAAGTATACGAAGCAATTAGAAAATGGGACATTTAAACGTGTGTCTGAGCCTTATATGTTGGCTGCAATGACGTTTACAGATGCGGAAGCAAGAATTTACGAAGAACTTGGAGCACTAATTCGTGGCGAATTCACAGTCGTGGGAATTGCACGAACTGATGTTCATGATATTTTTGCATACGATGATGCAGAAACTTGGTACAAATGTAAAGTTACCTATGATAAAGTGGACGATGAGGGCGAAGGGGACAAGAAAAAAACCATTTCTCAGAATTACTTAGTGACCGCCCCCAATGTAAAAGATGCCTATATCAGGGTACAAGAAAGTTTGTCAACTTTAATGATAGATTTTAAAATAACTATTGTTGCTACCTCGCCGATTGTTGAAATATTCCCTTATCATGAGGATGATGTGGCCACAATTAGTAAGGTTATTACGGAAATAGTTGATGAAATTAGTTCAGAAAACACGGTTTTAGATCCGGAGCATCTTACACAAAGTAAAAGTGCTGTTTTTAGTGCATCGGGCTCTGATGAAGAGGAATCCGAAAGTAACTTGGTGGATGAATTAGACGATGAAAATGAGTGATAATTTAAGGGATCTTAAAAATAATCACCAAGATTTCACAAAGGGTAGCCTAGCTACGAACGAAGAAAAAAATCCTTATGTGCTCTTTAGTCGTTGGTTTGACGAAGCAATTTCTTCAGGTGAATTAGAATCAAATGCCTGCGTTGTGTCAACCGTTAGTCTTGATTTACAACCTAGTTCACGCATCGTTTACCTAAAAGAGCTACTCGATGAGGCTTTCATTTTTTATACCAATTATGCCAGTCAAAAAGGCAAAGAGATTGAAAATAACCCCAAGGCTTCAATGCTTTTTTTCTGGCCTAAAAGTGAACGGCAGGTTAGGATAGAAGGACTTGTATCAAAATTACCCGAGTCTGTCAGTGATGCTTACTTTGAATCGCGTCCTCTGCAAAGCAAATTGGGCGCTTGGTCTTCTCATCAATCGGATGAATTACTTGATCAAAAGGAACTAGTAGAGCGAATGGCGTTTTATGAAAATAAATTCGGAGATAATGTTCCACGGCCACCACATTGGGGAGGGTATGCTCTTGCGCCTACGCTAATAGAATTTTGGCAGGGCAAACCATCTCGCTTACACGATCGAATTGTCTTTGAAGCCTTCGAAGGGAATTGGAAGATTTATCGAAAAAATCCTTAATGAAAGATATTCAACCGCTTTGTTTTACATTATCGAATGGGGTTCGTTTAGTCTATTTGTACAAATCGACTGAAGTTTCTCATGTAGGCTTTACTTTTTTGGCGGGTTCAAAATTTGAACAAAGCCAGCAAGTAGGTTTAGCTCATTTTTTAGAGCATTGTGTATTTAAAGGGACTTCCAAACGAAAAGGCTTACAGGTACTTTCGCGTTTGGATGATGTAGGAGGTGAATTAAATGCTTTTACCGCTAAAGAAGAAATTTGTTTGTATGCTTCTATTACGCAGCAATATGTTTCTCGTGCAATTGATCTTTTAGCGGATATCTCCTTGAATTCAACTTTTCCAGCCGAAGAATTGGAGAAAGAAAAATTAGTAATTCTTGATGAATTAAACTCCTACCTAGATAGCCCTAGCGATAAAATTTTTGATGATTTTGAAGCGCATTTGTTTCCGAATCATCCGCTTGGAAACAATATTTTAGGGACAAAAAAAAGTGTCAAAGGGTTTAAGCGCGAAGATTTAATTTCCTTTGTGGACACTCATTTCACCTCAGATAATTTGGTGGTTTCTTATGTTGGAAATTATTCCAAAATCAAATTAGTGGCTTTGTTAGAAAGTGCATTAATTTCCCTGCCTAATAGGGCCGAACGGCCAATATATGATTTGATCGGTCCCTATGAACCATTTTCGATTCGGACGAAAGAAGCCAATTATCAATCACATGCTGTAATTGGTGGCATGGGACCAAGTTATCTCCATGAGGACCGACGAGGTATGGGTTTATTGATTAACGTCTTAGGTGGCCCTGCTTTAAATTCAAGATTGACATTAGCAATCCGAGAGAAGCATGGTTTGGCATATGCTGTTGATGCCAGTTATACCTCTTTTTCTGATACTGGTTTTTGGTGTGTATATTTAGGTACCGATCCCAAAAATATCGATAAGGCCATTCTTCTGGCTAAAAAAGAAATTGAACGATTGTGTGATAAGGGCTTGTCTTCTGCTCAGTTGGCTCGTGCTAAAAAACAATTTAAAGGACACATGTCCTTGGGAATGGATAGTAACGTGGGACTTATGTTGGGATTAGGTAAAAGTTTATTGGCTTTTAATCAAATCGATACAATTAAAGAAATTCACGAAGGAATTGATCGTTTGACCACACAAGAATTAATTGATATTGCAAACAAATACCTTGCACCGAGCTTAATCTCTGAATTGATTTTCGATTGCAAGAAAGGAGGAAATAAAGGCTAGGTGTACGATTATCTTCCACCAAATATGGTGCTTCCAACCCGAATCATCGTGCTTCCGCATTTGATAGCTATTGGATAATCACCACTCATTCCCATGGAAATTTCTCGGAAAGAATCTACGTCTTTAAAGTAGTTGTTTTTTAGCGTTTCATAAATTTGTGCCAGCTCATTAAATTCATTGGTAATTTGTTTTTCGTCATCAACAAATGATGCCATACCCATTACGCCAGCGATGCGTATGTTGGTAAGTGTTGCGTAAACGGAAGTTTGTAAAAGATCTTCTGCTTCGGAAATACTCAAACCAAATTTACTTTCTTCTTTGGCAATATGAAACTGAAGAAGACAAGGGATGATGCGCTCGTGTTTTTTGGCTTGCTTGTCAATTTCCTGTAATAATTTTAAACTATCGACTGCATGAATGAGGTGGATGAACTCGGCGATGTATTTTACTTTATTCGTTTGTAAATGTCCGATAATATGCCAATGAATGTCTTTTGGTAATGAATGCCATTTTTCGCAAAGTTCTTGCACCTTGTTTTCTCCAAAATGCTTCTGGCCTGTGTTGTATGCTTCTAATAAATCCTCGTTCGGTTTGGTTTTGGAAACAGCGATGAGTAGAACGTTCGAGGGAATTTCTTCGTTAATTTTTTGGAGTTGTTCTTTTATCATTCGTTGATGTCGTAGTTGGTTAATCCACTCCGTAATTTTGGTTCTACATAGGTTGTTTTTGGTGGCATATTCAATTGTTGATCTGCCACTTTTTTAACCTGTTCTATACTCAAAGGGTAAAGAACAAAACCAATGGCAAATTTCCCACTATCTACGCTTGCAGAAATTACGGATAAATCTTGATTTCCTGGCACAAATTCAACCTGATCACTCGTTTTTAGGTCCTCGATTCCAAGCAGTGGTTTAAGAATAAATTCTGTAAGCATTTGACTGTCGAGTGAATTTACAGCATGATCTACTTCGATGAGGTAATCAACTAAAAGTAAACTATACCATTCATTCTCTAGGTATATACAAATCTCGTGTTCCTTCAATGGTGTTCTGGCTTCGCTCAATAATTCAACTTTACCTAATGCTGCCAGCGCATGCAAAAATGTTGCTTTTGAATACCCACCTAAGGATTTGACTAATCTATTAAAGGCTAAGATGCACAAGTTATTTTCTTCAACGAAATACGCCAAAAAATTTTCCGCACCTAATACAGCTTGGCCATTATTCTGCCGATTATTGGCTAAGCTAGCGGAGGAAGCGCAACGATGGTGCCCATCGGCTATATACGTGCAAGGAATAGAATTAAAGGCCTCTTGAATTTGTTTAGCATATTCCTGGCTCACTACCCATAATTCGTGTTTTATTAGATCTGTGGTGGTAAATTCATATTCTGGTCGCTCTTGTATAGCTGAACTTATGATTGAATTTATCGTGTCACTTCCTGCGTAAGTCAGTAATACAGGTTCGGCATTGAAACCGACTTCTTCTAAATAGCTTGTGAACATGCTTTCCCTGCTTGTCAATGTTGCCTCATGTTTTTTTATTAGTCCATTTTCATAGTCTGCTACGCTAGCACCGCCGATTACTCCAATAAAAACCTTAGCTTCTGTAGTTTGTCGATAAATGTAGAGCGATGGATTTTTTTCTTTAAAAATAATACCCGAAGCAAGGAATTCTTCGTATCGTTTCTTAACGGTTTGGAAGCGTTCTTTTGAATTGGCTTTTGTTTTGGTGGTTTGCTTGAATTCAGGATTAATAATATGCAAGAAAGTAAATGGATTGTCTTCCATTTTTGCTTTCAGTACATTTTTCTTGTACGTGTAAAAGGGCCTTGTTGCTACCAGATGCACTTTGTCCCGTTTAGGACGAATAGCTCTAAAAGGACTAATTTTCGCCATCGTTAAAATTTAAAACTTACTCCAAAACTAGGTAACAGTGGGAATTGATAAATTTCTTTTGAACTGATTCTATTCACGTAAAAAATATTTTTTCGATTGTAAACGTTCGTAACGCTTCCAATTAGTTCCAATACATTTTTGTTTTTGAAAACAATGTGCTTTTTCAAGGTAATGTCTAAGCGATGATAATAAGGTAATCGTTGGCTATTAAAGGTTCCCAAAATCGTAGAAACCGTAGAAGGATTGTTGGTTACATAATCGGTAGTTACACCACCAGAGAAATTTTCAGCTTGGTAGTATCCAGCAGTTGGCGTAAAAGGTAAGCCTGAACCTAGGTTCCAGCGCATATTTAATTCCAAATCTTTCTTCTTTCCAAATGAATAGGAACCTACCAAATTCACGTTGTGTCTACGGTCAAATACGGGCGCATATTGCGAAAATCCATCCCAACGCGTTGACTTACCCAATGAATAAACTGCCCATAGAAATAAGCGGTCTTTGCTGTATTTTATTAAAAAATCAACCCCATAGGACTGACCTGATTCAATTACAAAATCTTTTTTAAATACGTCGTCAATTTGTTCAAACTGGGCGATATCCTCGTATAATTTGTTTGGATTTATGTTGCTTAATTGAGAGAAATATTTGTAATATCCTTCTACATTAATACTTAGATTATTTCCAAGATCATATTCAGTTCCTATAATTGCGTGCCATGCATATTGCAAGCCATTATTAACTTTATTTACTTGTTGAAATTCATTGATAAAATTACTCTGAACGTTCGTAGGGGCAGACAGTAAGCCATTAAATAAGTTTACGACATCTTTGTCCGATGATGCTGAGGTAAAGTTCTGGGAATACCTTCCTCCGGAAAATTTGAAGCGTAGCTTTTCAGTAGCATTATACTTAATACCTAATCTAGGTTCAGGTGAAATGGTTCCCAATGAAGTATAGGCCTGCACTCTAAATCCTGCTTGGAATACCCAACGCAATCCAACATGTCGGTAATTAAAATACCCCCCAATTTCCGTTGTAAAATTAGTAGCTTCAATTTTCCGTTGTACCTCATTGTAAGTAACAAATTGAGTATTAAATCCATTTAAATTAAATCCATAATTCATTTCGCTTTCGTTTTTTAGGAAATAACTAAAATCAAATCCTAGATCAAATCCACCTATTTTTGAAAAACGAGGTTCAACACCAGATTCCGAAAACGTGGTTTGGAAATTACTTCCATTAACGTGTCCGCGAATAAATACAGGTGAGCCACTTGGAATCATAAGGAAATTAATACCTCCTCCTGAAGCATCCCAATTTAAATCGGCCACTGAATAATTTACACTGTCTTGGTTATGGAACCCAAAGACACTCACTTTTGAACCGCCATCTCCAGTAAAGGTAACTTTGCCGTATAAGTCTGTAAAATTGAATGGCAATCCATTTCCTTCATTGATATTTGGATAAAGGGATTTAGAAGTGTAATCCAATAAGCTGTGTTTAGCGGAAAAGATATACGATCCGGCAGCTGGTTTGTCATTTTTTATCTTTCCAATCGGCCCTTCAAGGACCAACTTTGCCAAAAAAGGAGAGGTTGATAACTTCCCACCAAATTCTTTGCGGTTGCCATCTCTGTAGGTGATGTCCATAACCGAAGAAATACGTCCGCCGTATTTTGATTCAAATCCACCGGTATAAATATCCACATTTTTAACAAGTTCGGTTTCGAAAATGGAGAAAAATCCGATTGAATGAAAAGGGTTGTAAATGGTCATTCCATCTAGCAATACTTTGTTTTGGATGGGAGTTCCTCCTCTCACATACAGTTGTCCTCCTTGGTCACCTGTCGTTACAACACCAGGAGTAACACTGAATGCACCAACAATATCGTTTTCTGCTCCATAGCTAGGAATACGTTCCAATCCTTTTTGATCTAATTTTATTTTGGAGATTTCAATTTCTGTGCGCTTGGTCTTATTTTCTGCTGTAACTCGAATTTCATCAAATGCTTTTGTTGAGGATAACTTAGAAATTTCAATAGTAATATCAATTATCTTTTTAGTTGCGAAGGTAATGTTGGTCGTAAATAATTCATACGCTTGGTTGTCTACTTTGACAATATATTCGCCAGCACTCAATTTAGGGATTGAAAAAATTCCATTTAAATCGGTTACAGCTCCTGCCAATATTGTGCTGTCTTTCCGAAGTAATTTTACTTTTTGAAAACTGATTGCGTCTCCGTTAGATTTATCATAAACGTACCCTCTTAGATTAAAGTCTTGATTCCCATAAAAGCTTTTTTGTTCTGCCGCTTCGGACTGAATTTTTTTTATATCTTGTGCAAATAGGGTGATCTGAATGAAAATTGAGAGAAATAATAAGAATTGTTTCATTTACATGTTTTGAAGCACGAATTTACGGTTTTAAGTGAAATAAAACGAAATTGAATAGTGTTTAGTTTGATAAATTTCGCTTCAGTTTGGACAGTTTGAAGTTTCGAGTGTATCAGCTAGCCTCTTCCGCCTAGGCGGTTTCGATCACCTCATAAAAAGCAGAGAGAGTAAAAATTGTCCGATAAAAATCGGATGTTATTTTCTTTGTCCTTTTGTCTTGATACTACGGCAAGCTCAGCACAAGTACAAAAGAACGAAAAAATCAATTCTCGATTGAAGTCGTTCGGCGAAAATTACTCATCGACCGATACACGAAAAGACTGATAAGCTTTGCTTATCAAACGACAAGCGCTTTTCGGTATCGCTTACGTTTCGAAATTTTCTTCATCCTCTCTTTGCCAATCGAGACAGCAGAAAAACTATTAGTAAGATTTTTTAATTGAAAGCTTGCATAAGAGAATGATAGTATTGAACTAAGACTTGGGTACCGTGAGGTAGTTCGATAGAAATCACCGAAAGGGTCAAGTCTTAGGATTGGAAAGAATGAATGCATGCCACTTTCGAGTTTTTTTGCTACTTTTTTTGCGGAAAAAAAAGTAGGGAGAGAAATAAAGAAAAAATGATTTAATCATTAAACTATCACCATATAGTCAAATCAATAGTTAAAAAAGGAGTTTATTTGGTGCCAATTTGTTCTGCGAATCTCGGCTAGCTTCATTAAGCTTATCGAGTGGACACAGCTTGCTGTGGTTGTCCGCCTAGGCGGACGAGAGAAGCTTATCGAAATCCAGTGGAAAAACACCTCACTCTCCCCCCTTTTTTGCGAGTATCAGCCAATAGCTGATACTCGCAAAAAAGATTCCATGCTAAAATCGCAATCAGTCAATTTTTTTAGCTACTTTTACTACAAATTGTTAACTCATGAAACATACAACTACAGCAACGTATATTCTAAGCGCCATATTGATGGCTTTTTGCACTTTATTGTTAGGCACAAAGGCACATGCTCAAGCACCCGATGGGATCAATTATCAAGCGGTCATTCGAAACTTTTCGGGCACATTGGTTGCCAATTCCACGATAGCCATTCGTATTCAAATCAAGCAAACTTCTGCTTCGGGCACGATTGTTTTTCAAGAAAGACACAGTGTGACAACTTCCCCGCTAGGTGTTGTTAATTTAGTGATCGGACAAGGAACCTTGCTAGGTGGCAACTTTTCAACCATAAATTGGGCGACAGGTCCTTATTTTGTGAGCTTGGGGGTAAGTTTTACCAATGGAACCAACTACCTTGATTACGGCTCACAACAATTAATGAGTGTGCCGTATGCGTTATATGCTAAAAATTCAGGGAATCAATTAAATCAATGGCGCTACGGCACTACCGTACCAGCTGCGGCATTAGGAACCTTGGGCGATTTCTACCTCAACATGACCGATGGAAATGTATATTACAAAACAAACCCAACTACTTGGTTGTTAACCGGTAACATCACCGGACCAGCAGGTGCAGCGGGTGCAACAGGCGCAACAGGTGCACAAGGAATTCAAGGAGTAGCCGGTCCTTCGGGAGCGGCAGGAACAAACGGTGCACAAGGAATACAAGGTGCCCCTGGTGTTCCAGGTCCGCAAGGAATCCAAGGTTTAACCGGCCCAATAGGTTTAACTGGCGCTCAAGGAATTGCTGGAACAAATGGAACAAACGGTGCAGTTGGAGCTACTGGTCCCGCAGGTGCTCAAGGAATTCAAGGCGCAACAGGCTTATTAACAAGCGGTGCAGTGGCAGGAAATACGACCTATTGGAATGGTTCACAATGGGTGGTGAACAACAGTAATATATTTAATAATGGTGCAGAAGTTGGTATCGGAACAGTTAGTCCGAATACATCAGCAAAGCTTGATGTCGAAAGTACCACCCAAGGTTTTCTTCCGCCACGCATGACGACTACGCAACGCAACGCGATTGCTTCACCTGCAGCTGGTTTAACCATTTACAACACTACAGTAAATTGTTTGCAATGGTGGAATGGTACTATTTGGTACGACGGTTGTGGAAATAACACCCCTTCTGCCACCCTCACCACTTTAAACTGTGTTGGTGCTACGATTACCGGAACCTTAACGAACGGAACAGCAGCCAGTGGCGTGAGTACCGCAATATCTTATACTGGCGGGAACGCTGGATCTTACGGTGCGCAAACAATTAGCTCTACCGGTGTTGTTGGATTAACAGCAACGCTTTCTGCAGGTACGCTTGCTAATGGCGCAGGTTCATTGACCTATACGATAACAGGCACACCAACTTCGAGCGGTACGGCAAGTTTTGCTATCACGATAGGTGGACAATCTTGTTCCTTTACGGTG
>Ga0247844_1002174_pt1 | contig 32898 bp, 30 predicted proteins | sample LaCtaG_FD_192421 | JGI IMG/M metagenome (GOLD analysis project Ga0247844, IMG submission 192421) | Freshwater microbial communities from meromictic Lake La Cruz, Castile-La Mancha, Spain - LaCruzMarch201714.5m_1 | ecosystem: Environmental > Aquatic > Freshwater > Lake | place: Spain: Castile-La...
ATTGTTGAAATTGGCGGCACGGTAGGCGACATTGAATCGCTGCCGTTTTTAGAAGCGGTTCGCCAAATGAGCTTGCAGCTTGGTGCCAACAACACCGCGTTTGTGCATTTAAGTTATGTCCCTTGGATTGCAGCAGCTGGCGAACTCAAAACCAAACCCACGCAACACACCGCCAAGTTGCTGCGCGAAATTGGTATCCAAGCCGACGCACTGGTGTGCCGTGCTGACCGCCCTATTCCAGACGAAGAGCGTCAAAAAATATCCTTGTTCTCCAACGTGGCCGAATGGGGTGTGATTTCCATGTGGGACGTGGACACCATTTACAAAGTTCCGCGCATGCTCCACGAACAAGGCTTAGATGGCCTGATTTGCGACAAATTGCGCTTGAATACGCCTCCTGCCAACCTTAAGCGTTGGGATGATTTGGTGTACGAGACCGAACACCCGCAAGGCGAAGTCACGATTGCCATGGTTGGCAAGTACGTGGACCTCTCAGACAGCTATAAATCAGTCAACGAAGCCCTGCGCCACGCGGGAATGAAAAACCATGTTCGCGTCAAAATCGAACACGTGGACTCTGAAACGATTGACAGCATCAGCGTCAATCAACTCGCCAAGTACGACGCCATTTTGGTTCCGGGCGGCTTTGGCAAGCGCGGCATCGAAGGCAAGATCAGCACCGCTCGTTTTGCCCGCGAAAGCAAAGTGCCTTATTTGGGAATTTGCTTGGGTATGCAAGTGGCTACCATCGAATTTGCCCGCCATGTGGCCGGCCTCAAAGACGCCAATAGCACCGAGTTCGAGCCCGACAATCCCAACCCAGTGATCGCCCTCATTACCGAGTGGAAAGATGCCGACGGATCCATCAAGACCCGCGATGCCAACTCCGACCTCGGTGGCACCATGCGCTTAGGCGCCCAAAGTTCTGACGTTGCCAAAGGCACCCTTGCACACCGCATTTACGGCGATGTGGTCACCGAGCGCCACCGCCACCGCTATGAAGCCAATGTGCGCTATCTCGATCAGCTGCGTAGCGCCGGTTTGGTCATTTCTGCTTTAACGCAGCGCGAACAACTCACCGAAATGGTAGAGCTGCCGCAAAACGTTCATCCTTGGTTTGTTGGCGTTCAGTTCCATCCCGAATTCAAATCCACACCCTGGAACGGCCACCCTCTTTTCAATGCCTTCATTAAAGCCGCCCTGGACCACCAGCAAAGCGGTAAAAATTTGAAGGTGGTGGCATGAAGCTGTGTGGGTTTGATATTGGGCTATCGCACCGATTTTTTTTAATCGCTGGCCCCTGCGTGATTGAGTCCGAGCAACTGCAAATGGACACCGCAGGCACGCTCAAAGAAATCACCAGCAGTCTGGGGATTCCATTTATTTTTAAGAGCAGCTTTGACAAAGCCAACCGCTCCAGCGGCTCCACTTTTCGGGGCCCGGGTATCGACAAGGGTCTTGAAATTTTGGCAAAGGTAAAGCGCGAGTTGCACGTTCCCGTTCTCACCGACATTCACAGCGAAGACCAAATTTTGCAAGTCTGTAGTGTGGTGGATGTTTTGCAAACCCCGGCGTTTTTGTGCCGTCAGACTGACTTTATTCGGGCTGTAGCCCAATCGGGCAAGCCGGTGAATATCAAAAAGGGGCAGTTTTTAGCCCCAGGTGATATGAAAAACGTCATCGACAAAGCCCGCGCAGCAGCGAGGGACGCGGGCTTGCCTGAGGACAACTTCATGGCCTGCGAGCGGGGTGCGAGTTTTGGTTATAACAATTTGGTAAGCGACATGCGAAGCCTCGCCATCATGCGCGAAACGGGCGCGCCTATTGTGTTTGACGCGACCCACTCGGTGCAACTTCCAGGCGGCCAAGGAACAAGCAGCGGCGGGCAGCGCGAGATGGTACCGGTCTTGGCGCGGGCGGCGGTCGCAGTTGGCGTGTCTGGCTTATTCATGGAAACCCACCCCGATCCGTCAAAAGCACTCAGCGATGGCCCCAACGCGGTCCCCCTCAAACACATGCGGGCTTTACTTGAGACCTTGGTGGCACTGGATCACGTAACCAAAAAAACACCGTTTCTGGAAAATAATTTCCAGTAAATGCATCGATGATGCAACCTAACATTTTTGAATTCAAACTTTGGAAAGATAAGCAATGAGTGCAATCGTAGATATCGTCGGCCGTGAAATTTTAGATAGCCGAGGCAACCCCACCGTGGAGTGCGACGTGTTGTTAGAGTCCGGCGTCATGGGCCGCGCAGCGGTTCCCTCTGGCGCATCCACAGGCAGCCGAGAAGCCATCGAATTGCGTGATGAAGACATGAGTCGCTACCTGGGAAAAGGCGTTTTAAAAGCCGTTGAACACATCAACACCGAAATTGCAGAATCGGTGATGGGCTTGGATGCTTCGGAGCAAGCCTTTTTAGACAAAACTTTGATCGACTTAGACGGCACCGACAACAAAAGCCGTTTAGGCGCAAATGCCATGTTGGCCGTCTCCATGGCGGTAGCCCGCGCTGCGGCGGAAGAGTCTGGCATGCCTTTGTACCGTTACTTTGGTGGCATGGGCGCGGTTCAAATGCCTGTGCCCATGATGAACGTGATTAACGGTGGTGAGCACGCCAACAACAACCTTGATCTGCAAGAGTTCATGATCATCCCTTTAGGCGCGCCGAGTTTTCGTGAAGCCCTGCGCTATGGCGCAGAAGTTTTTCATGCGCTCAAGAAAATTTTGCACGATAAAGGTATCAGCACTGCTGTTGGCGATGAGGGTGGCTTTGCCCCCAACGTTGCGAACCACGAAGCTGCAATACAGATGATTTTGGAAGCTATTGACAAGGCTGGATTTGTAGCCGGTGAGCAAATTGCTTTGGGACTGGACTGCGCGGCCTCTGAGTTTTACAAAGATGGTAAGTACGAACTCTCCGGCGAAGGCCTGAGCCTCAGCGCCCAAGAGTGGACTGACATGCTGGCGACGTGGGTAGACAAATACCCCATCATCAGCATTGAAGACGGTATGGCCGAGGGCGATTGGAATGGCTGGAAATTACTCACCGATCGTTTGGGTAAAAAAGTCCAGATCGTGGGCGATGACTTGTTTGTCACCAACACCAAAATTTTGAAAGAAGGCATTGACAAGGGCATCGCCAATTCGATTTTGATCAAAATCAACCAAATCGGAACCTTGAGCGAAACCTTTGCAGCTATTGAAATGGCCAAACGTGCGGGTTACACCGCCGTCATCAGCCACCGCTCTGGTGAAACGGAAGACTCAACCATTTCAGACATCGCAGTCGGAACCAACGCGGGCCAAATCAAGACGGGCTCCTTAAGCCGCTCTGACCGCATGGCCAAGTACAACCAACTGCTGCGCATCGAAGAAGATTTGGGCGAAATAGCCGTCTACCCAGGACGTGCAGCGTTCTACAACTTACGCTAAGATTTGACCATGGGTCGCCGTCACGTTCCTGCCGTTCTCTTGGTCTTGCTCCTTGCGTTGCAAGCCCAACTCTGGTTTGGGCGTGGCAGTATTCCCAATGTGGCCCAGCTGACCCAAGAGCTAGCGCAGCAAAAGCAGAGCAATGCCCAAGCGGTCTTAGCCAATGAACGCTTGGATGCGGAGATCCGTGATTTGCGTGAGGGGCTCGAAACAGTCGAAGAAAAAGCCCGCATGGAACTGGGTATGGTCAAGCCCAACGAGATTTTTGTGCAACTCTCTAAGTAAGCGCAAGCTGGCTTAGGGACTGCGCCACCCACCCCCCATGAAGATCGCCATCTTGGGCGCTGAATGCAGCGGAAAAACGACTTTGGCAAAGCGGTTGGCTGCTGAACTCACACGCCAAGATTTTTCGGCCTACTTTGTTTCTGAAGCCCTGCGCGAATGGTGCGACACGAATCAAAGAACACCAAAGGCCAGCGAACAAACCGACATTGCCAAGATACAGATACTGCGCATTCAAGACGCCCCAGCGTTTGACTACTTGATTGCAGACACCACCGCATTGATAACGGCCATTTACAGCGAGATCATTTTCAACGACACCTCACTCTATCCCTTAGCTTTAGAAAGTCAGCGGGGTTTTGATCTGACTTTTGTGATGGGTTTAGATTTGCCATGGGTCGCTGACGGCATCCAACGCGATGGGGTTGCCACTCAATCCGCGTTCGATGCCAAGTTACGCCACGTCCTACACAGTCATGGCATCGGTTTCAGCGTGATCTACGGCACGGGTGACGAACGCTTTGAAAACGCAATGACTGCGGTGGCCACAATTTCGAAAGTCCAACACCTGCCTCAGGAAAAAACCACAAGGCAAACGCCCTGGCAATGGGTTTGCGACAAATGCTCGGACGCCCAGTGCGAGCACCGCACCTTTACTGCTTTGCTTGAAGCCAAGCCGTTGCCATAAAAACGTCAGTGGGGTTTGGACCCAGGGGCAAGTTGCTGGGCCGGATCAACAAACAGGCGGGCGGCATCGATCGGATCAAAACGGTATTGCACGCCGCAAAACTCACACGCCACTTCAATGTCAGGGCGCTCAGTCAAAATACTTTGCGCCTCATCAGCACCCAAACTCACAATCATCTTGGCCACACGTTCGCGACTACAACTACAGGCAAAGCGGGGCGCAGCATCCCCTTGCAAGGGCTCAAAGCGGATGATGGGCTCTTCCCAAAACAAGCGCCGCAAAATCGTATCCACATCCAAAGTCAAAAGCTCTTCGCTTTTGAGACTGCTGGCCAATATGGCGATGCGGTTGTAATGTTCATTCAACCCAATTTCATCTTCGTTGTCCTTGCTCACCATGCTGCCCGAAAGGTTGCCCGTACCTTGTAAAGGCAGACGCTGAATCAGTAGACCTGCAGCCACGTTCGCGTTGGCGGCAAGTACTAAAGTCGTATCGAGTTGTTCGCTTTGCAGCATGTAGTGCTCCAAGACTTCGCTCAAACGCGCAATCGGTTTGCCTTGGTCATCAAACAGCGGAACCACGCCTTGGTAGGGTTGCTGGCCTGGAAACTTCACTTTCGGGTCTAAGGTAATCGCGCACCGGCCTTGGTTGGTGACATTAACCATCTGACTCAAGCTCGCATGGGCTTGAACTGGCGCCATCACCGAGGCTGTGGCCCGCAATTCAAAGTCCGATTGCACCTTGACCACAGCTAATTTGACAGGACCGTCGCCCATGATTTGTAAAATTAATGCACCATCAAATTTGATGTTGGACTGCATCAGCACGCCGGCTGCCACCATCTCGCCAAGCATGTCACGCACTGGCGCGGGGTACCCGCCGTGCTCGCTATTAGAGGCACGACGGCGCAAAATTTCGGTCCATGCATCGGTCAAACGCACGATGCTTCCTCTGACAGGCAATCCATCGAATAAAAATTTATGTAATTCAGACAATTTTGCGAAACTCCGATTGGTAGCGGCGGGCGTTTTCAATGTAGTGCTGTGCGCTCGCACGCAGCCCCTGCATTTGCTCGGGGGTTAATTGACGAACCACTTTGGCAGGGCTGCCAATAATCATCGATCCATCCGGGAACTCTTTGCCTTCGGTCACCAAAGCGCCGGCACCCACCAAACAGTTCTTTCCGATTTTGGCCCCATTCAAAATGATGGCGCCAATTCCAATCAGTGATTCATCGCCGATGGTGCAGCCGTGAAGCATCACTTTGTGGCCTACCGTCACATATTTCCCAACGGTCAAAGGCATGCCATAGTCGGCGTGCAACACGCTGCCATCTTGAATATTGCTTCCTTCGCCAATGGAAATGTGCTCTGTGTCGCCGCGAATCACTACGCCAAACCACACGCTGGAATCTTTTTCAAGCGCCACCCGCCCCATCACCTGGGCGCTATCGGCCACCCACGCAGACTCAGCGACTTGGGGGGAAAGGTCTGCCAGTTCGTACATTGCCATAGATATTCCTGTGGATAAAACCCGTTGTAATTACCTAGAATTGTAGAGATGGAAATCAGACAACGTGCTTATGACGCTTTTTGCCTTTGCGAACCCCTAGACAAGGTGCGCTCTGTGATGGCGCTTTGGAGCGATGCGCCCCTTGCCGATTGCGACACGGCGCGTGATTTTGTCTCGCCCTCAGAGCCCGGTCGCCCAGAGAAACCCGACTTGGTCGGCCCCAAAGATGTCCCGAAACGCTCCGCCTATACGCCACAAGGTCACGCCGCTTTGGTTCACTCGATTGCACATATCGAGTTCAACGCCATCAATTTGGCGCTGGATGCGGTATGGCGATTTGCGAATTTGCCGCAGGCTTACTACCGCGACTGGCTCGGGGTTGCGCTTGATGAAGCGCAACACTTTTCATTGCTTGAAGACCACCTGCAACAGTGCGGTTACCGCTACGGTGATTTTGTAGCCCATGATGGGCTGTGGACGGTTTGTGCGGATACACAGCATGATGTGCTTGCCCGCATGGCGCTCATTCCAAGAACAATGGAGGCGCGGGGCTTGGATGCCACCCCCATGGTGCAAACCAAATTACGCAAAGTGGGTACGCCACAGGCCTTGCAAGCGGTTGAGATTTTGGAATTGATATTGAACGAGGAAGTCGGCCACGTAGCCATTGGCAACCAGTGGTACCACTGGCTGTGTGAGCAAAACGGCGTTGACGCAACGACGTTTTACAAAGATGCCACGCTGCGCTACCGGGCCCCCACGCCCAAACCACCCTTTAATATTCCAGCGCGATTACAAGCGGGCTTTACCCCTGAAGAAATCGCCGATCTCCCGCACCACCATCCCCGCCTTTGATACTTAGCCGCGCGGATGGTGCGCAGCGTGCAATTGCGCCAAGCGCTCACGGGCAACATGGGTGTAGATGGTTGTCGTCGAAATATCAGCGTGGCCCAAAAGCAGTTGTACTGCGCGTAAATCCGCGCCATGGTTGAGTAAATGGGTCGCAAACGCGTGGCGCAAGGTATGGGGCGAGAGCGCGGAACGGATACCAGCGGCCAAGGCGTATTTTTTAACAACCATCCAAAACATCACCCTTGACATCGCCACGCCGGGATTCGATCCTTGGGTAGTGACAAATAAATCATCGGTTTGCTTACCTGCAAGCAAGGTCGCACGGGCTCCGTCTAAGTACTGCCGCAACCAACTCGCAGCCACTTCGCCAAACGGCACCAAACGCTCCTTAGCGCCTTTGCCCATCACCCGAAGCACTTGGTCATTCATTCCGATGTTCAAAGTTTTAAGCGTCACCAACTCGCTGACCCGAAGTCCGCTGGCATACATCAACTCCAACATGGTTCGGTCCCGCACCCCCAAAGCGGCAGTGGTATCCGGAGCTGCCAACAAATCCTCCACCTGGGCCTCGGTCAAGGTCTTAGGAACCCGCAAGGCCTGTTTAGCCGCTTGCAGTTTTAATGTGGGGTCGACTTGAATGAGGCCTTCACGCAAAGCCCATCGAAAGTAGCGCTTAAATACGGTCAGTCGGCGGTTGGCTGTCGTGGCTTTGGTGCTAGCGTGTTGGGCAGAAAAATAACCAAGAACATCCTGCTCTGTAGTGTGGACCAAGGCAGCACCCTGACGAAAGGCCAACAACTGGCGCAGGTCACGCCGATAGGCTTCCAAGGTGTTCTTTGACAAGCCCTCTTCTAACCACAAGGCATCAATGAAACTGTCAATCGACTCATCAAAAAGCGTTGGCCCAGCGATTGGGCCAACGCCTGTCTTGCCACCCAATGGCAAGATCAGTCCAAACTCAATTTGGCGGACTCAACCACCCGTTTGTACACCGCGTATTCCGCACGAATTTGCTCAGTAAACTGCTCAGGGGTGTTGGCAATAATCAAAGAGCCGGTATCTTCAATACGCTTTTTTACGATCGGGTCTTCCAAGGCTTTGCGCACTGCTGCGTTGACTTTGTCGACGACTTCTTTCGGCAACCCTTTCGGTCCATAAATTCCGTAAAACGCCATCCGATTGACAGGCTCTAATCCCAGTTCCTTGAAGGTCGGGACATTGGGCAGTTGGCTTAAGCGCTGCGGTGCAGCCACCACAATGGGCACCAATCTATTGGCCTGAATGAAAGGCAAGGCCGATGGCAAATTGTCAAAGGTCATGAGAACCTGACCGGCGACCGTGTCGTTGAGCGCGGGACCCGCGCCGCGGTAAGGAATATGGGTGACAAACACGCCTGCTAAGTTTTTGTACAACTCCATTTGCAGGTGACCAATGCCACCCGTGCCAGAGGAAGAGTAGGAGTGTCGGCCAGGATGCTTTTTAAGTTCAGCCACATAGGATTTGTAGTCTTTTGCTGGAAAGCTCGGGTGGACGGCAATCACATTAGGCGTCGCTGCAATGTTAATGATGGGGGTGAAGTCCGTCATCGCGTTATAGGGTATTTTGGGGTTAATCGCAGGGTTGGCCGCTACAGTTGAGACAGTCGCCATTCCCAATGAATAGCCATCGGGTGCCGATTTCGCCGTTTCATTGGCCCCGATCACGCCACCACCACCTGCTTTGTTTTCGATGACGACGGTTTGACCCAGCGCTTTACCCAAGGGCTCTGCGATGACGCGGGCAATGATGTCGGTCGTTCCGCCAGGTGCAAAGGGAACTTGGAGCTTGATGACTTTGTTGGGATACGCTTGCGCCCATAAAGTTCCAACGGGTAACAAAACCAAACTCAAAATACGCGCGTACTTAAAAAGATAACGGTGCATGGTGAAGTGTCCTTGAAGTGGAATGGGAGGTGAACAGTCATATTACATCCCTCCAACAGCGTTGCCTATGGGCTATTACCCCAACGCTTTAGCTCAAAGTCTTTTGACCCGTGACTGTTATCCTTGGCCCGTGAATTACGCCCAACTCCTATTCCCTGATTTTTCGCTGATTCTGATCGGCTACCTCATTTGTCGCTTTACCGCGCTCAACCGCTCCATTTGGGTGCATGTCGATGCTTTGGTGTACTACCTGCTTTTCCCCACGCTTTTGTTTTATTCGATTATCAAAAGCCCTTTGGACTTGAGTGATGCGGCTAAATTGGTGGGCGCTGGCTGGACAGTGCTCGGGGTGGGCGTGGCTTTGGCTTACGCCCTGCCCTATCTCCCTGGACTGCGAAAACACATGCCTGTGCGATTGCACGCCGCCTCGGTGCAGGTTGGCTTTCGGTTTAACTCCTTTATTGCGTTAGCTTTGGCCGAGCGCTTGGCTGGACCTGCCGGGCTGTTAGAAATTGCGGTGCTGATTGGCGTGTGCGTGCCCTTGGTGAATGTGGCAGCCGTTTGGCCTATGGCACGCGGGGGTCAAAAACATTTTGGTAAAGAGTTACTGCGTAACCCGTTGATATTGGCTACGGCCTCGGGCTTGTTGGCTAACCTGTGCGGATTGTCATTGCCCCATTGGTTGGAGCCGACCGTCAGCCGGATTGGCGCTTCCTCCTTGGCTTTGGGCTTGATGGCAGCGGGTGCCGGAATGCAAATTGGGGCATTGGCTAACGGCAAAGTTTTGGCATCCTCGGTCTTACTGATCCGCCACTTCATTTCCCCGCTGGTGGCTTTGGCAGCCGCGTATGCGTTTTCTCTGAGCGCCAGCCAAGCCACTATTTTGTTGGCCTACTCCGCCATGCCCACGGCGGCAACCTGCTACGTTTTAGCCAGCAAGATGGGCTATGACGGTGCCTATGTGGGCGGATTGGTCACCTTATCGACCCTGCTTGGAATGCTCAGCTTGACTTTCTCTTTGGGGTTTTTGCGGCCGCTGTATTTGGTTTAGCTCGAACTCGGGTCCTGCTCCAAAGCCCAGGCTACGTGCTCGCGTACGATCGGATGGGGATGGTCCAACCTGCGCAGTAAGGCGCTGCGCCACTGCGGTTTTTCTAACGACGCGCTTCGCATCGCGTTACCCAGAGCAATGGCCACATTGCGCAACCACTGCGCATGGCCAATGCGGCGGATGGGGCTACCCTCGGTGTAGCGTAAAAATTCTTCTTCCGTCCATTCCAGCAGCCGGGTCAACGATGCGCCGGTTAAGCCCTCGCGGCTATCAAAGTCCTTCAAGCTGCTGCGTTGCGCATACTTATTCCACGGACACGCCAGTTGGCAATCGTCACATCCGTAAATTCGGTTTCCCATCAACGGACGCAGCTCCAACGCTATCGAGCCGGCGTATTCGATGGTGAGGTAGGAAATGCAGCGCCGTGCGTCGAGTTGGTAGGGCGCCACGATCGCTTGCGTCGGGCACACATCGATGCACGCGGTACACGAACCGCAATGGGCAAGAACTGGCGCAGTCGGCTCCAGCGCCATATCAATAAATATTTCTCCCAAGAAAAACATCGAGCCCGCCTCGCGGTTTAACACCAGCGTGTGTTTACCGCGCCAACCCATACCACTGCGCACCGCAAGCTCTGCCTCTAGGACTGGGGCCGAATCTGTGAATGCGCGGTGGCCTAGGGGGCCGATGTGCTGAGATAAACGCTCGGCTAATTTTTGGAGTCTCTGCCGCATGACCTTGTGGTAATCGCGCCCTCGCGCATAAACCGACACGGTTCCTTGATCAATTTTATAGAGACCTGCAAACTCTAGGGCCTGCCAGTCCCCGGGCGTCTGGCTTGGCAGATAATCCATTCGCGCAGTGATTACGCTGAGCGTTCCCGCAACGAGTTCCGTAGGGCGTGCACGCTTGAGTCCGTGGCGCTCCATGTAGTCCATCTCACCATGAAAGCCGTGTTCCAACCATGCCAATAAGCCGGGCTCAGCCGATGACAAATCTACGCCTGCGATGCCAATCTGGGAAAAGCCCAACTCCTGCGCCCAAGCCTGTAACTGCCCCAGCAAGGGTGGCGTCGGTGGTTGTGGTGGTGGTGGGCTAGCCTGCGCATTATGGGTATTCACACGCCGATTGTAAAAACTCTGCCGCTGCGTCTGGTTTGGCCTGACGAAGCGGCGACACAGGCCTTTGCGAATACCTTAGCCCAAGCGCCGGGGCTAGGTAACGCCTTCATTGCTTTGCACGGCGACCTCGGCGCTGGAAAAACCACCTTGGTGCGGCATCTGTTGCATGCGCTGGGCGTTACCGGTCGGGTTAAAAGCCCCACCTACGCGGTCGTGGAGTCCTATGAACTGCCCCACATGGCAATTTGGCATTTTGATTTTTACCGTTTCAACGATCCTCGGGAATGGGAAGACGCCGGGTTTCGCGATATTTTTTCAGGGCCCGGACTCAAACTCGCCGAGTGGCCTGAAAAAGCCGCTTCGGTTTTACCGGCTATCGATCTCGATATCTTCATTCGCACCGACGCCGATACCCAGCGCCAAGTCAGCGTCGTTGCCAATACACCCACGGGCGCAGACTTGCTATATTTTCTTTCTGAGGAACCGCAATGAAGCGGCGGACATTCCTAGAAACCGGAGCCGTCGTATTGACGTTGGGTGTGAGCCCCTTGGCACGCGGAGCCAACATCATTACGGTGCGCATTTGGCCCGCGCCTGAATACTCACGGGTCACGATTGAGTCTGACAGCGCTTTAAGCACCACCCACACCTTTGTCGCCAACCCGCCCCGATTAGCGGTGGACATTACTGGCGTGACCCTTAACCCTGCGCTCAAAGAATTGGTAGCCAAGGTCCAACCCGGCGATCCTAATATTGCGGGGATTCGGGCGGGCCAATTTACCCCCACCGTAGTGCGCTTGGTGATTGACCTCAAGCAAGCCATTCGCCCTCAAGTCTTCACGCTGGCGCCTGTGGCGGCGTACCAGCACCGCTTGGTATTTGACCTCTACCCCGCCCAAGCCATCGATCCCTTGGACGCATTGATCGCCCAACATATCCCGCCCAAGTCGCAATCAACAAGCTCCGACCCGCTGGGTGAATTAATGGCGCAACACAGCGGTAAGCCAACCCCTAAAAAGGCAAGCGCGCCGGCAGCCCCGCTTTCGCCTACCTCCTCCACGCCAGCAGCCAAAACCACGCCACTCGCAAGCCCTGGCTCCAACACCAGCCAAGGACCCTCGACATCCACTACCGACCGGCTCATCATCATTGCGCTCGACCCAGGCCACGGAGGCGAAGACCCTGGGGCCGTGGGGCCAGGCGGCACGCATGAGAAAAACGTGGTCCTTAAATTAGCTCGCCTGCTGCGCGACCGAATCAATGCCGCAGAAGTCAAGGGAATGACGATGCGAGCCTACTTAACCCGCGACGGCGACTTCTTTGTGCCGCTGCATGTGCGGGTTCAAAAAGCGCGGCGGGTTCAGGCCGACCTGTTTATGAGTTTGCATGCCGATGCCTTTTTTACCCCCCAACCCCAAGGCGCCAGCGTGTTTGCCTTAAGCCAAGGCGGCGCGTCGAGCAGCGCTGCGCGGTGGATGGCGGCCAAAGAAAACAAGGCCGATTTGATTGGGGGTTTGAACGTCAAAGCCAAAGACGCTGTGGTGCAAAGTGCCTTGCTCGACATGAGCACCACGGCGCAGATTACCGACAGTCTCAAGCTCGGCGGCTCTCTTTTAGGAGAAATCGGTCGGGTTGGGAAGTTACATAAATCGCGGGTAGAACAGGCGTCCTTTGCCGTCCTCAAAGCCCCAGACATCCCAAGCGTTTTGGTGGAAGCCGCCTTTATCAGCAATCCCAAAGAAGAAGCCAAACTCAATAGCGAGGAATATCAAAACCAACTCGCAGACGCATTGATGCGCGGAATTCTGGTCTACTTTAGTAAAAACCCACCGCTTTCGCGTAGTCGCAAGACAGGTTAAAACGGGTTAGTAACGGCTGATTTTGCGGCTTGACGTCGTGCCCGCCAGGCACCAAAAAACACCAAAAGGCCAGGGACCAAAATCATCGCCCAGATGATTTTTTCCAAATGCAGTTTCACCCAGGGGATATTGCCAAAAAAGTAACCCACCGTTACCAACGACCCCACCCACAAAGCGCCACCAAACACGTCGTAAAACGTGAATTTCGATCGGGTCATATTGGCTACGCCGGCAACAAACGGGGCGAAGGTGCGTAAAAAGGGCATAAAACGCGCCGCCACAATCGTGATGCCGCCGTAGCGTTCGTAAAACGCATGGGCCTGGTCAAACGCGGCCTTATTGAAGAGCCTGGAATCTTCCCATTGGAATACTTTGGCCCCAAGGTAACGGCCCACGGTGTAATTGCATTGGTTGCCTAAAACCGCCGCAGCAAAAAGTAGAACCACCGTCAACGGGTAACTCATCAATCCCAAACCACACATCGCACCCACCACAAAAAGCAAAGAGTCTCCGGGAAGAAAAGGCATGACCACAACGCCGGTTTCGACAAAAATAATCAGAAACAGCAGCGCATAAACCCACATGCCATATTGGGTGACAAACATTTCGAGGTATTTGTCAATGTGAAGAATAAAGTCAAGCAGTGTGGTGAAGAGTTCCATAGGCGCCATTATCGTTGCCCGCGCCTCTAGAATGCTTTGGTGAACGTAAGCACCCTTCCCACCCTGCCCCCCATCCCTGTGCGCCGTCCTATCCGCGAACTGCCGGATGAACTGATCAGCCAAATCGCTGCAGGCGAAGTGGTGGAGCGACCCGCCTCGGTGGTGCGCGAACTCGTTGACAACGCGCTTGACGCAGGGGCTCGAAACGTTACGGTGCGTTTGCTCTCTGGTGGCGTACGCTTGATTGCGGTCGAAGACGATGGCATGGGCATCCTGCGCGATGAGCTGCCGATTGCTTTCAAACGCCACGCAACCAGCAAAATTGGCAGTCTCCATGATTTGGAATCGGTGAGCACCATGGGCTTTCGGGGTGAGGCCTTGGCGGCCATCAACTCTATTGCCGATTGCGCTATTTTGTCCCGCGCCAACCAGCAAAGTGAAGCATTTCTTTTGGATGGTCGAACCGGTGAATTGCGTCCCGTCGCCCGAGCGCAAGGGACTACCGTGGAAGTCAAAGAACTTTTTTACAGCACGCCTGCACGGCGCAAATTTTTAAAAACCGATGCCACCGAGTTAGCCCACTGCATCGAAGCAGTTCGCCGCCACGCTTTGGCCCGACCTGATGTAGGTTTTGAAATTTGGCACGAAGGCAAACTAGCCGAGCAATGGCGTGCTTGGCCCCTGGAAGGCTCGCTTGCCACCTCAGGCGAAGCGCTTGACCGGCGCTTGGCGGATGTCTTAGGCCCCGACTTTTTGAAACAATCGATCGCTGTCCATTGGCACAAAGAAAACGAGGGCCAGAGCATCCGCGTTTGGGGTCGGGTTGGGATTCCGGATGCGGCCCGTTCGCGTGCGGACCAGCAGTTTTGCTACGTTAACGGGCGCTTTGTTCGCGACAAAGTACTGACCCACGCTGCGCGAAGTGCCTACGAAGATGTCTTGCACGGCCACCGCCAACCTATCTATGCGCTTTACCTGAGCATGGACCCCAGCCGAGTCGATGTCAATGTGCACCCCACCAAAATTGAAGTTCGTTTTCGAGACAGCCGCGAAGTTCACCAAGCCGTTCGCCATGCCACCGAAGATGCCTTAGCAGCGCCCCGTGCGGCAACGGCCCAGAACATTGTAGGGATACCAAACCGCTTGATCGACCCGCCTGCATTGCAGTCTTCCCTGAATTCTGCCCCCTTGTATGCGTCCCAAGCCGCCATCCCATTTCGTGCCAACGACTCAGCAGTGGGGCACCGCGTCAGTGATTTGCAAGCGCTGTGGCAACCCTCACCGCAGCAGGCTACGCAAGCGCCGTTGGAAGCGTTGGCTGCCGATCCTTTTCCCTCAGGCGAATGGCCGCTGGGTCGCGCGATTGCACAAATTCAAGGCATCTACATCTTGGCCGAGAACGCGCAGGGCTTGGTCATCGTCGACATGCATGCTGCACATGAACGGATTGTTTACGAGCGGCTTAAAGTTCAAGCCAACGCGCCTATCGCAAGCCAACCTTTGCTTATCCCCGCCACGTTTGCCTGCACCCCTGCGGAACACGCCACTGTGGAGGCGAACACCGAAACCTTGCTGGCTTTGGGATTAGAGATCAGTGTGTTCTCTCCTAAAACTCTGGCGGTTCGAGCGGTTCCGACTTCGCTTGCGCAAGGCGACGCGGTTGAACTGGCGCGTAGCGTTTTGGCAGAATTAGCCCAACACGATGCCAGTACCGTTTTGGATCGCGCCAAAAACGAATTGCTAGCTACCATGGCCTGCCACGGCGCAGTGCGTGCCAACCGAAAACTCACGTTGGAAGAAATGAACGGACTGCTTCGCCAAATGGAAGACACCGAGCGCAGCGACCAATGCAACCATGGCCGACCCACGTGGCGTTCGATTTCTATTGCGGATTTAGACAAGCTCTTTTTACGAGGACGTTAACGCCGTGATCGAATTCCCGCGGCGACCTATAAGAAACGAGTTACAGGCCCTGTGGCAACTCACTTGGCCTATTTTGGTGGGGCAACTGGCAAACGTCGGCATGTCCGTGTCGGATGTCGCCATGGCTGGACACGCCTCAGCCCAAGACCTGGCGGGTATCTCTTTGGGCGTATCGGTGTGGAATATGGTCATCATTACCCTGATGGGAATCATGATGTCGGTCAGTCCTTTGGTGGCCCACCATGTGGGGGCAAAGGCTTTGCACAAAGTACCCCATGAAGTGCGCCAGGCGCTTTGGAAAGCTGTGATTCTTGGCGTTATCGCGATCGCCATCATGCAGTCCACCGTGTTTATTTTTGAAGCCATGGAACTAGAACCTGTGACGCGCAGCGTGGCCATTGGTTTTGTGGTGATCACCAGCTATTCGATGCCCGCTTTTGCTGTTTACCGGGTTTTGTACGGGTACAGCGCAAGCCTGAATCAAACCAAGCCCTTGATGGTGGTTGCGATAGGGGCACTGGCACTTAATATTTTTCTCAACTGGGTTTTGGTGTTTGGACACTGGGGCTTCCCCCGGTTGGGCGGTTTGGGCTGCGCGTGGTCTACGCTGTTGTGCGTTTGGGCGAATTTAGGGGGCTTGCTGTGGTGGATGCGGCGCAGTCCTGCTTACCGAAGCACCTGGCCTTTTTCACGGTTTGAGTGGCCGCATGGCTCTAAGTTGCGCAGCTTGCTGCAATTGGGTTTGCCCATTGGGATTACCTATTTTGCCGAAACCAGTGCTTTTGGCCTGATCGCTTTTTTAATCGCTCGGTTTGGCAGCACAGAGATCGCGGCCCACCAAATCGCACTGAACTTCACCTCGCTGGTGTTTATGGTTCCGCTGAGTTTGGGGGTGGCGGTGCTCACGCGCGTGGGGCACTCGCTGGGCGCAGGGGATGCCCTAGCCGCTCGCTTTCGCGCTTGGGTGGGAGTGGGGGCAGGCTTAGGATTTGCGGCAGTTTCAGCGCTCACTATGGCGGTATTTAGCCACCAAATTGCCGCCCTGTACACCAGTGATGTTGGCGTCGCAAGCGTGGCCGCCCATTTGCTATTTATCGCCGCGATCTTTCAGCTCTCCGACTCAGCACAAGTGGTCACCAGCAGTGCCATTCGAGGTTACAAAATTACCCGCTCACCTATGCTGGTTCAGTTGACTGCGTTTTGGGTGGTGAGTCTGCCTTTGGGTTATTTGTGGGGGATTGCCCCTTCTGGATTTTTTGCAAGCCCTGAACACCCGATGGGAGCGGCTGGATTTTGGTGGGCATTGGTCGTGGGCCTGACCGTGGGGGCGTTGGGTTTGCTGGTTTTGCTTAAGCACGTTGCGCGTAATCGCATCGTCGCCTTCCCTCAGTAAACCATGACTTCGCAACAACCACCTCCACTTCCCTTTCATATAGCTTTGGCGGGTCCCACAGCCGTTGGAAAAACGGCCGCAGCGTTAGCGATCGCCAAGGAATACGATTGCGAGATCATCAGCGTAGATTCCGCCTTGGTGTACCGCGGCATGGACATCGGCACGGCCAAACCCAGCGCAGCGGAGTTGGCCCAAGTTAAACACCATCTGATCAATATCCGTGATCCTTTAAACGCCTACAGCGCAGCAGAGTTTGCAGTGGACGCAGAACGTTTAATTCGCAATATCAGCGCACGAGGAAAATTGCCGCTCTTGGTCGGCGGGACGATGCTGTATTTCAAAGCCTTGCGCGATGGGATCGATCCCATGCCTGCGGCCAACGCAGACATTCGCGCAGCAATTGAAACCCAAGCCAAAGCAGAGGGCTGGCCTGCGATGCACGCCCAACTCGCCAAGGTTGACCCCGAAACCGCAGCGCGACTCGCCCCGATGGACAGCCAGCGCATTCAACGCGCGTTGGAGGTATTCCAAATTTCAGGGGTTCCCTTGTCGGTTTTTCACCTGCGCCAAAAGTCACTTGCTACGCCTCTATCAAGCGAGTCCTCAAACCCCCAAAGCATCGCCCCGCTTATTTCACTAGAACCTGCTGATCGCGCTTGGTTACACGAACGCATTGCCCAGCGTTTTGACCAAATGCTGAGTGAAGGCTTGATGGATGAAGTTCACGATTTGCGTTCGCGTGGCGATTTGCATGCAGACCTGCCCTCGATGCGCTGCGTTGGTTACCGGCAAGCGTGGGAAGCTTTAGAGGGCGTTTGGCCGATGGCCGAGTTACGCGACAAAGGCATTTTTGCCACACGCCAATTGGCCAAACGCCAAATCACATGGCTGCGTTCCATGCCAGAGAGAATTCAGATTGAATGCGACAGCAGCGACGCGCTAACCGAGGTACTCAAGTGCGTGCGCAATCTGACCCCCGCATCCCGGCAACTCACTGGGCCGATATAAATCGATTTCATGCAAAGCCGGCAGGCTTATATCCACCCGGGTTCAACTCAACTGTGCGGTCTTCCTTGATCGCTACTACGCAACCAGCGATACGCCACGCTTTATTTTTTTCCTTGGTACTCGGGCGTTGCAATGAATAAATAGCCATCCAGGATTTGCCAGCCGCATCGGTCATCTCTACTTTCATGATGACGGCATCCCCATCTTTTTCCGGCTTTAAATAGGCCACCGTGGCGGGTCGATATACAACCGGATAATGCGCACGCACCATGTTCATGAAATTATCAGGCGATTGAAACCTTTTCTGAATAGATGAAGAGGCAAATGAAAAAGCCTTAATGGAGTCGTCGGCAGCAAAGGCAGCAAGCTGTGCGGCTACCAAATCACGTGCTGCCTTTTCGTCCTTAGCGGTCAAGGTGTTTTGAGAAGATGCAGCTAAAACGTTGATGGCAAACGTCATCGCGAAAAAAACCAGGCTTATCAAAAGCCACGAGCGTGGTCTTGGGCTAAAAGACAGTGGAATCTTCAGTCCATCGATATCCGTCTTTTGATGCCATTGCGTTGTATTTGGGGTGAAAAACAGCATTGCGACTCCTGATAAAGTTAACAGGGCGTATCTTGCTCCGCTTGATTTAACACTGCAGTTTGGTAGGAAATACAGACCTCCACCTATGCATCAAAATCCTTCAAGGTATTTTTTTACTGGCAACCAGCCCCGTAGGCTATTGATAAAAGCCATCTCCGTTACCCGCTCTAAATCAGCCAAGCGAACCACACCTTCGGCGACACGCCCCGACTTCAACGCCTCGGCTCGACCAATGCCGTTCAAGAGTCCACAGGCCAAGGGCGGCGTGATCCATCGGCCCTCGATACAAAACGCCAAGTTACCGCGCGTGCCCTCGGTGATCTCACCGGCGCTGTTCCACAAAATCGTATCGAATACGCCGGGGCCGGTAGGCGCAAAAGCATCGTAGTGAGCACGCCGCGTAGTCTTAAAGCGGACAAACTCGGAGTGCGCTTCTAGGATAGGCTGCGTTGCCAATTCCAAGCGAACGAAATCGGGGTTGGGCTCCAACGCAAAAGCCTGCGCCTGGGGTTGGCCTTGCGCATCCAGCAGCAAACGCACTCGCCACAGTCCGCTTGGGTGAGAACTCGTAAGCACCTCAAGGGCGGCTTCAACGCGGCTGGCGTCCCACGGCACTGCGAAATGGGCAGCGGCCGCTTGCATCCGGGCAAGGTGGGCGGCGCGGTGGCGCACGATGCCGTCTTCCAGCGCCAAGGTTTCCAACAAAGAAAACGCTTGGCTTGCGCGTTGAACAAACGCCTGCTTGTATTCCCACTCTTGCCACTCTCCCTGCGCTGTGGCATCCGCGGTGATCCCGCTGCCAATGCCGCATTGCGCGTTTTGGCCTTGCAAAGTGACTGTGCGAATGGGAACGTTAAATATCGCCCGACCGCCGGGCGCAACCACACCCAAAGCGCCGCAGTAAACACCGCGAGCGTGGGGCTCCAACTGGCGAATCATCTGCATAGCCTGAACCTTGGGCGCCCCGGTCACGGAGCCGCATGGAAACAAGGCCGAAAACACATCCACCAAAGTTGTCCCTGGGCGGGTTGTTGCTTGAACATCCGAGGTCATTTGCCACACTGTTGGCAGCGCTTGCGTATGAAAGAGACGGGGAACTTTCACACTAAATGGCTCGGCAACCCGCGATATATCGTTACGCAGCAGGTCCACAATCATCACGTTTTCTGAGCGTTCTTTGGCAGAGCTGCGCAGGCCTTGGGCCAAGGCTTCGTCCTCTTGCGGTGTGTCGCCGCGCCGTGCTGTGCCCTTCATGGGGCGGGCCAAAATCGTTGGCGCCTGCCAATCAAAAAATAACTCCGGTGAAACTGACAAAACCTGCCCGCTGTCACCGGTATCTATAAACGCGGCGTAACCCTTGGGTTGCGCCCGCTGGAGTGCTGCGAAAAGGGACAAGGCCGCGCGGTTGGAATCCACACCCGGAGCGTGGCTCAACTGGCCCTGCATTTGCGTGGTGAAGTTCACTTGGTACATCTCGCCCTGCGCAATCGCTGAATGCAGTGTTTGCATATCGGCATCAAAAGCCGCACGGGGCATCAAGGCCTGCCAATCCACGCGCACTTCGTGCGAACCCGGCGCATCAGGCCACGGCAACGCATCATCAAACACGCCAAACCACGCCAGCGGTCCGTTACTCGCATGCACCACAAACGCCGTATCAAACGCAGGCGCAGCTTCGTAGCTGACATAACCCACACACCACCGCCCCAGGGCCGCATGCGACTGCACGGCATCCAAAACGCCGCGAACCTGGTCCAAGGTGTGGGCTTGCAAAATCTCACGCGGGTTTGCAAACGCATAGCGCAGACGCGGCGCGTCAGCGTTTGTCGGATCAGAAAAATCAAGCAGCGCAGTGAATGCGCTGGCCGCTGCTGCCATCAAGCCGCCCCGAGGTGCGGAACCAAACCGCCTGTAGGCTGGCCGTTTTTGAGGGCCGAGGTAAAAGCCAGCATCCGGTCAATCGGCTTACGCGCACGCAAGCCCAAAGCGGGGTCAACGAAAATCGCATTGGCCCCTGATTCCAAAACGCGAGCCACATCGGCCAAACCATTCATCGCCATCCAAGGGCATTGGGCGCAGCTTTTACAGGTCGCGCTGCTGCCTGCGGTTGGCGCTTCGATGAATGTTTTCAAAGGATTGAGGGTGCGCAGCTTGTGCAACATACCGCTGTCGGTGGCGACGATAAAAGTGGATGCGCTTGACGTTTGTGCTGCTTTCAAAATTCCCGAGGTCGATCCCACCGCGTCAGCCAAGGCCACCACTTCGGCGGGTGATTCTGGGTGGACGAGCACCAAAGCATCGGGGTGTTCTGCTTTAAGCGCTTGCAGCTCAAAGGCTTTGAATTCGTCGTGCACGATGCAAGCGCCCTGCCAGCACACCATGTCTGCGCCGGTTTCTTTAGCGATGTACCCACCCAAATGTTTGTCCGGTGCCCACAGGATTTTTTGGCCTGCGGCGTGCAGCGCGCCCACAATGTCTAGCGCACAACTTGAGGTGACAACCCAATCAGCCCGCGCCTTCACGGCGGCGCTGGTATTGGCATAGACCACCACCACGCGTTCCGGGTGTGCATCACAAAACGCATTGAATGCGTCGATAGGGCAACCCAAATCGAGGGAGCATGTGGCATCCAAATCAGGCATCAAAACCTGCTTTTCAGGGCTGAGTATTTTTGCGGTTTCCCCCATAAACCGCACGCCAGAGACCACGAGCGTTTGGGCGGAATGGGCGTGGCCAAAGCGGGCCATTTCTAAGGAGTCGCTGACCAAGCCGCCAGTGGCCTCGGCTAAGTCTTGCAAATCCGGGTGAACGTAGTAATGCGACACCATGACCGCATTTTTTTCTTTCAGCAAGCGGGCGATTTTTTCTTTTAAAGACTCGCGCTCGGTCGGGCTCGGTTCCACCGGAACGCGGGCCCACGCGTGGCGGGTACTACAAGCGGGCTGCTCGTATTCAACGTCAATCACGCCAGAACCGTGGGGGCTAACCAGAGACATCAGAGTTCCTCAAAACGCATAGAAAAATCAGTCGCACGGACATCTTTGGTCAGTGCCCCAATCGAAATTCGGTCCACGCCAGTCGCTGCGATCTCGCGCACCGTTTTCAAGCTCACACCGCCTGAGACTTCTAAAACCGCGCGTCCAGAATTCAACGCGACCGCTTGGCGCAAAGTATCCAAATCCATATTGTCAAGCAAGACCATGCGAGCGCCGGCGTTTAAAGCTTCTTCCAATTGCTCCAAGGTCTCGACTTCAATCTCAATAAACGTCGCCCCTTTGGCGGCCGTGACTTTTTGGGCTTGTATCAACGCCGCTTTCACTCCGCCGGCTGCGGCGATGTGGTTTTCTTTGATCAATACCGCGTCGTAAAGCCCAATGCGGTGGTTGGTTCCGCCGCCCGTGCGAACGGCGTATTTTTGCGCAAGGCGCAAACCCGGAATGGTTTTGCGTGTGTCCACAATCGCAGCGCGGTTGCCGGGCACGCTGGCAACGGCTTGAACAAACACATCGGTTTGGGTCGCGACTGCGCTTAGAAGTTGTAAAAAGTTGAGCGCCGTTCGCTCCGCTGTCAGTAAGGCCTGGGCTTGGCCTTCTATGTCTAAAACCACTTGGTCGGCCACGGTACGCTCACCCTCTTTGATATGCCACGTCAAAACCGCAGACGGGTCCAAGGCCGAGACCGCCGCAGCCGCCCACGCGCTGCCACATAAAACCGCCGCCTCCCGCACCACAATGCGGGCGCGAGCGCGGCGCTTGGGGTCAATCAAGGCCGCAGTCAGGTCGCCGCCGCCTACATCTTCAGCCAGCGCCCGGGCCACATCGGAGTGCGCCAAGGCGTTAATCGCTTCAGGAGAAAAATCAAAATGCGTCATAGGGCCGCTAGCATAGCGGCAGTGGGCTGGCGTTTTTGGTGCTTTTTTCGATACCCTTGGGCCCAGCCAGTAAAATCATCCGCAACAAGGATTCTCTATGTCACTCTTTCGCCGCCCTGATTACCATTCCGAAGCCAGCCTTTTTATCGACCAACTCAAGGCGGACAAGCCGTCCTTAGAAGCCGAACAAAGGGCTGGGCGGGCCCTTTTATGGGACAAAACCATTGACGCCCAAGCCCAAAAAGGCTTTAAGAGCGGCAAAGAGGCCCAGCAACCTTACGTGTACCAAACCCATTCGGACTGAAGCTCCCGTGGAAAACAGCGTTGTGTCGCAAGACATGCCACTTGTGGTGGACCACGTTGCAGTGGCACGGCTGTATGGCGAACCTTTGTTTGCCATGCCCAACGATTTGTATATCCCGCCCGACGCGCTGGAGGTTTTTTTAGAGGCTTTTGAAGGCCCACTGGATTTTTTGCTTTACCTTATTCGCAAGCAAAACTTCAATATTCTGGATATTCCGATGCTCAGCGTTACCAAGCAGTACTTGGTCTATGTGGATGAAATTCGCAAGCGCAATCTGGAGTTAGCCGCCGAGTATTTACTCATGGCCGCCATGCTCATCGAGATTAAATCGCGCATGTTGTTGCCGCCTAAAAAGAGCGCAGATGGCGAAGAAGTAGAAGATCCCCGGGCAGAGTTGGTGCGCCGCTTGCTTGAATATGAGCAAATGAAGTTAGCGTCCACGCGGCTGAACGCGATTCCGCAGTTTGGTCGTGACTTTCTTAAAGCCACTGTTTTTATTGAGCAAAGCCTGCAACCGCGCTTTCCGGATGTGGCGGTGGTTGACCTTAAAGAGGCGTGGGCTGGGATTTTGCAACGCGCCAAACTCATTCAACACCACAAAATCAGCCGCGAAGAACTCTCGGTGCGCGAGCACATGAGCATGGTGCTGAAAAAACTCCAAGGCCGTCGCTTTGTCGGTTTTGAAGATTTGTTTGACCCCGCCAGCGGCGTTCCCGTCTTGGTCGTGACCTTTATCGCCTTGCTTGAGCTCGCCAAAGAAACGCTGGTTGAAATTACCCAAGCCGAAGCTTTTGCCCCCATTTATGTGCGTTTGGCCTATGCTCCGAGCTAATTGCCACCTTTAGGAAAGAAGCGTCCCACCATGGCCACTGTTCACCCTAGCCCCGCTGATCTTGCCGCCGCCCAGCTCGCAGGAACGCCCTACGGCACCCTGCCCCCCGCGTCCCCGCTAGCCAACCGCAAACCCATTAGCTTGCCCCGGCTTTTAGAGATGCACAGCCGAGGTGAAAAAATAACCGTCATGACCGCCTATGACGCAACCTTTGCCGCTGTAGCCGACGCCGCGGGCGTGGAATGTATTTTGGTGGGTGACTCTTTGGGCATGGTGTGCCAAGGCTTGCACAGCACCGTCGGCGTCACGCTCGATGACATGCGCTACCACACCCGAAGCGTTGCGCGGGGAATTCACCGCGCCCAGGGAACCGCATGGGTGATTGCTGATTTGCCTTTTGGAACCTACCAAGAATCTAAGGAACAAGCCCTGCGAAGCGCCTCGGTGCTGACCCAAGCCGGCGCCCATATGATCAAGCTCGAAGGCGGCGGTTGGACCACGGAGACCGTGCGCTTTTTGGTGGAACGGGGCATTCCGGTGTGCGCCCATCTGGGACTCACACCGCAAACGGTTCACGCCTTGGGCGGCTACCGTGTTCAAGGTAAAACTGGCGCCAGCGCCGAGCTCCTTAAAAAACAAGCCCACGAACTTCAAGACGCAGGCGCGTCAATGCTGGTGCTTGAAATGGTTCCCGCGGAGCTTTCCCGCGAACTCACTCAAGAACTCACCCACTGCCCCACCATTGGCATCGGCGCAGGCAAAGGAACGGCCGGACAGGTGTTGGTCTTGCATGATCTTTTGGGCGTGAATTTAGGCAAGATGCCCAAGTTTGTTCGCAACTTTATGGATGACTCCCACTCCATACGCGGCGCCATGGAAGCCTATGTTGCAGCGGTCAAAGACGGCAGCTTCCCCGTGGATGCAACCCACGCTTGGTAAATCTTCGCAATCCATGCAACTCGTTCACACACTTGCCGACCTCCACAGCGCACTAGCCCCCTTTCACCACCCCGCCGTGGTTCCTACGATGGGCAACTTGCACGATGGCCATTTGGCATTGGTGCAACAAGCCAAACCCTTAGGCGACATCACGGTTGCCACCATTTTTGTCAACCGCTTACAGTTTGGGCCCAACGACGACTTTGACACCTACCCCCGAACCTTAGGGGCCGACTGCGACAAGCTCAAAGCCGCCGGATGCGACCTTGTTTTTGCGCCGTCTGAAAAAGAACTTTTTCCCCAAGCCCAAGGTTTTACGGTTGCTCCCCCAGACCTGCTCGCTAATATTCTCGAGGGTGAATTTCGCCCGGGGTTTTTTAAAGGCGTGTGTACGGTGGTCTTGAAGTTGCTGTCTTGTACCCACGCCCGTACCGCCGTCTTCGGAAAAAAAGACTACCAACAGCTGATGGTGATTCGCCAAATGGTGCAGCAATTTAATTTGCCGGTGAATGTCTTGGGCGGAGAGACACTGCGCAGCCCCGAAGGTTTGGCGCTTTCTTCGCGCAACAGTTACCTCAGTCCAGCCGAGCGCGAACAAGCCCCGCAGCTGCACGCTGCGCTGAAACAGCTGGCCCAAGCGGTACGCAATGGAAATACCGATTTCTCCAGCTTAGAAGAAGACACCATGCAAAGCCTGCGTCGCCAAGGCTGGCTACCTGATTACGTTGTCGCAAGACGCCAAAGCGATTTACAAGAACCTCACGCCGGTGAGGCGCTGGTGGTTTTAGCTGCCGCACGCTTAGGCACCACGCGCTTGATTGACAACCTGGAAATCTAGCGTTTTGAATGAAAGAAAAAACCTAGACGGACTTGCCGGTGCGCTCATGCTGATGCTCTGTGTTATTTGGAGCTTGCAGCAAATTGCCATCAAAGCCGTCGGCGATCAGATGGCACCCATGCTTCAAATTGCCCTGCGCTCGGGCGTGGCTTTGGTCTTGGTTGCGGGGTTGATGGTGTGGCGCAAAGAACGCTTTGATTGGCGGGCATGGAAAGCTGGCGCAGTCATAGCCGCTTTGTTCGCCTTAGAGTATTTGCTCGTCGCCGAAGCGTTGCGCTTTACCAGCGCAGGACACACCTTGGTTTTTCTCTATACCTCACCAGTTTTTGCCGCGATTGGCTTACACCTCAAACTCCCCAGTGAGCGCCTCACGCGCATCCAATGGTTGGGTGTGGCGCTGGCCTTTGGCGGAGTAGCGTATGCGTTTTTAGGGGGCGATGCGCCTGACATTAAAACTGCGAATCAAAACTCCGTGGTCCTCGCCTTGTGGGGTGATTTTTTGGCCTTGCTTGCCGGAGCCGCCTGGGGCGCGACCACCGTGGCGATCCGCACCACGCAACTCTCTGTGACCGCCCCCAACCAAACCATTCTTTACCAACTCTGCGGCGCGTTTTTCTTTCTGCTTCCTATCGCCGTTCTCACAGGCCAGAACCACTTTGAGCCCACGCCGCTGGTGTGGCTTAGCTTGGCCTACCAAACCTTCATCATGTCGTTTGTGAGCTTGTTGGTGTGGTTTTGGCTCCTGCGCCACTACCTCGCATCGCGCTTAGGCGTATTGACCTTTCTCACCCCGATCATCGGCGTGGTTCTTGGCGCTGTCTTGCTCGGCGAACCGCTAGAGGCACAGTTCATCGTAGGCGCTGTGGTGGTATTGCTGGGCATTACTACGGTTAGTTTGCATGCATCGATTTGGGGTTGGATACAACGGGTTTTTCGTCCTACCTCGGCTTAGGCTGTTTGCCTGTCGTCGCGCGGGTAGCCCATGCCTACGGCCATCTCCGTTCCAGTGCCCAGCAAATTCCGCGCTGAGAATCGCAGCTTTTTTGATTGCAAAATGTCAGAAAGTCTGCTATATTTTCCATCATGAATTCCGCCATTTCAACTGCCAAACAGATTCGCCAGCGCATTTTGGAAATGCCCGTCGGGGAGCCCTTCAGCCCAACGGCGTTCTTGGATTGCGGAACACGTGCGTCTGTGGACCAATCCTTGTCTCGACAGGTCAAGGCGGGCACGATCACGCGTGTAACCCGTGGCCTTTTTGTTCGCCCGGAGATAAACCGTTTTGTTGGAAAGGTAATGCCCTCACCAATGAAGGTGGCTGAAGCCCTCGCAAAAACTACTGAATCCATCGTTCAGGTCCACGGTGCGGAAGCAGCCCGTCAGTTCGAGCTGACTACGCAGACGCCCTCACAAGCCGTCTTCTCAACCTCTGGTCCTTCTAAGCGTATTCGCTTGGGCAATATGGAGATCCGTCTTCAACACGTCTGTCAGCGCAAGTTGGCTCTGGCCGGCCGGCCGGCTGGAGTGGCATTGGCCGCGCTCTGGTATGTGGGCAAACACGATGTGACGCCATCGCTGTTCGCAAAAATACGAGAAAAACTACCCGACGCCGAATTTGATGCATTGAAATCTGTGGCCAGCGCCATGCCATCGTGGATGAGCGACGCTCTGTTTATGTATATGCGATCAGCTTCGGCGGTGAATGCGCATGTCTGAATCTTTCCTGCAGCTTCAAGCCCAAGAGCAATCGCAAATTTACCGAGCTCTTTCGCCGCAACTTGGTCGTTCGCCTTCAGTCTTGGAGAAGGATGTTTGGGTTTGTTGGGTATTGCAGACTTTATTCACCATGCCAGGGCGTTTACCCATGGCCTTCAAGGGTGGCACATCCCTGTCAAAAGTATTTGGTGCTATCAATCGATTCTCCGAAGATGTGGATGTCACCCTCGATTACCGTGGCCTTGATCGTTCTTTTGATCCTTTCACTGAAGGCATTTCCAAGAGCCAGTTAAAGAAATTTAGCGAAGGGCTGAAGTTTTTTTTGCAAGATCACTCGCACAAAGTAGTGGCTCCCTATTTTGAAAAAATACTAGCCGCCGAGTTTGGCTCGAAGAGCTTCCGTATCGAAGTTAGTGCCGACGGTGAACAGTTGCGGGTTCATTACCCCACGGTGCTAGAGGTGTCTGGAAACTATATATCCAACAGCGTGTTAATCGAGTTTGGTGGACGCAACATTACTGAGCCCAATGAAGTGCATGAGGTCAGCCCAGATATTGCAGAGTTCGTACCTGCGTTAGTTTTTCCGTGCTCTCAAGTCAGCGTGCTGTCGCCATTACGCACCTTTTGGGAGAAGGCCACGTTGATGCATGTCGAGTCGCAGCGCGGTGTATTTCGTCCCAATGCTGAACGTCTGTCACGCCATTGGTACGACTTGTCAATGCTTGCCGAAAGAGATATCGGGCCAACGGCATTGACAAGACGGGATTTGCTGATCGATGTGGTGAAGCACAAAAAAGTTTTCTACAACACGGCTTACGCAAACTATGACGCCTGTTTAATAGGCCAACTGCGTCTACTCCCTGACCAGATCGTCCTTGTCGCTTTGGCGGAAGATTTCCAACGCATGATCAGTGCGGGAATGTTTGTGGGCGATCCCCCTTCTTTTCATCTCATCATTGAAAGATTACGATTGTTGGAATTTGAAATAAACCACTAAATGGTTTTGGTGAACGCATGGTAGATTTAAATTACTTTAAATAACGCAAAAATCTATTCCAAGCTTACAAAAACCGATCCAATATCTTCTTGCTCGCCGCATCTAAAGCAAACTGATCGCGAACCAAGTACTGAATGCCATGGGTATCGGCGATCAACAGGCTGTGATCGATACCCACGCGGCGAATGTCTTCGTCGCCGCGTAAAACGAATTCCGTCACGCCGCGGTCGGTTTGTACTGACCAGGTACAAGGCGTTGAAAAACTGGTCACCGAGACGATTCGCTCAATCACCGGCATAAATTCCCGCTGCTCTAAAGCCCCACGAATCATCTGCTGCGCTTGGGGCGTTGCGTCGCTAAGCTGGTTTAGCCAGCCAACTTCGTGGCCGTCAAGGCTAACCAAGGAAATGCCTTCTTCAGGGGCTTGGATGGGGAAAGTGCGAACCGGGACGACGCCTTCAAAACGCTCGCCTTGGGCGTTACTCAAAATCAATTTACCAAACGCGTTGCGCTCGAGTGTGAAGTTCATGCTTCGCTCCTTGTGACAGCGTCGATGCCTTGTTCAGCATTACGGGCTTGGGCTTGGTAGAGCTTGAAGTAAGCGCCTTCTGCGGCCATTAAGACGTCGTGCGAACCCTCCTCTACGACCTTGCCGCGATCTAACACCACCAAGCGGTCGGCGCGGTGCAAGGTCGAGAGGCGGTGGGCGATGGCGATGGTGGTGCGGCCTTGAACCAGGTTCTCTAAGGCCTTTTGAATTTCCTTTTCGGTTTCGGAATCGACCGATGACGTTGCTTCATCCAAAATCAAAATACGCGGATCAATCAGCAAAGCGCGGGCAATGGAGATACGCTGGCGCTCGCCGCCGGATAAGCCTTGGCCGCGCTCACCAACCATCGAGTCATAGCCTTGGGGCAGTCGCAAAATAAATTCATGCGCATGGGCAGCTCGCGCGGCGGCCATGATCTCCGCTCGGCTGGCGTGGGGTTTGCCGTAAGCGATGTTGTCTGCAATGGTTCCGAAAAACAAAAAGGGCTCTTGCAATACCAAACCGATATTTTGCCGGTAGTCTGAAATCGCGTAGGAACGAATATCCACCCCATCGACCCGAATGGAGCCTTCAGACACATCGTAAAAGCGGCAAATTAAATTCACCAAGGTGCTTTTTCCGGAACCGCTGTGGCCGACCAAACCAATCATTTCGCCAGGAGCGATGTTCAGGTTAATACCCCGGTTGACTTCCCGATTACCGTAGCGAAAGCCCACGTCGCGAATCTCAATGCGGCCTTGGACTTTGCCCATGGGCACGGGTTGTGCGGGCTCAGGAACGCTGGAAACATGGTCCAAGATATCAAAAATACGCTTGGCAGCCGAGGCTGATTTTTGAGTCATCGAGACGATGCGACTCATCGAATCGAGTCGGCCGTAAAACCGCCCGATATAGGCAATCGCAGCGAGCAACATGCCAACCGTGATCTGGTCGTTAGCGACCTGCCAAATACCAAACCCCCAAACCACCAAGAGACCAATTTCCGTTAGTAAAGAGACACTAGGCGAAAACAGCGACCAAATTCTGTTGATCCGGTCATTGACGAGCAAGTTATGTTGGTTGGCATCGCGAAAGCGCTTGGCCTCGCGCTGCTCTTGGGCAAAGGCTTTAACGACACGGATACCAGGGATGGTGTCGGCTAAGACGTTGGTGACCTCGCCCCACACGCGGTCAATTTTTTCAAAACCGGTTTGCAATCGGTAACGCACAAAGTGAATCATCCAGCCAATAAAAGGCAGCGGGACCAAGGTGATTAAGGCCAGCCACGGGTTCATAGAAAACAGAATCACGGCCGTCATCAGAATCATCACCACATCGCTGGCGAAGTCGGTGAGGTGCAAGGACAAATACACCGCGATGCGGTCGCTTTCGCTGCCCACGCGAGACAATAAATCTCCGGTGCGCTTGCCGCCAAAATATTCGAGCGACAAGCGCAGCAGATGCTCGTACGTGGCTGTGCGCAAGTCGGCCGCAATGCGCTCCGAGGCCAGCGCCAAGATATAGGTTTTAGCCCAACTCAAACCCCACGCCAAAAGGCCAGAGCCTAAGAGGCCTGAGAGGTACCACGCGATGGTGGTGGGTTCAATATGCTGCCCGTTTTGAAAAGGAATCAGTACTTCATCAACCAAAGGAATCGTCAGGTAAGGCGGCACTTGGCTGGCCGCGGTCCCCAAAAGCATGAGGACAAACCCGGCCAATAACTGACCTCGGTAAGGTTGGGCAAAGCGCCACAAGCGCAGCAGCGTCCAGGTGGACGGCGGGGTGTGGATGACTTTGGTGCACACTGGGCACTCTTCTGCATCCGCTTCTAAAGGGGCCTTGCAACTCGGGCACACCGAGTTCAGCATGGGGGCTAAAGCGTAGCCACTGTGAACGCTTTCGTTGTGGGCGAGAAATTGATCCACCAAGCGCAGAGCGTGTAAATTTTGGCCTAAGGTAAAGCGCCAGTGGTAAAGCAGGCCGCTGGCGTCGAGTAATTCCAAATGTCCTACGCCGGCGTGGTCGTGGTGTTGCAACACCAAACCACTGCGGTAGTCCCAGCTGCGCCACTGCGAATCCTCGGGCGAAAAGCTTAATAAACGCTGATTGGTTGCCAGAACCAAGCCTTTGACAAAGTGCAAACGCGTGTCTAAGTCAACCTCCAAGGCCGCCCACACGTTCTCATGGGCTTGGAGTTGCGACATTGTCTGGGTTTGCCAATGGGGGGGCAAATCACCAGAAAAAGACAAGGCAACAGGGACTTCAATGGTCATGGATATCCGTAATTTTTATATAAATGCAGCTGAAAGACACACCTTGAATTGTCAGGCCAACGCCAGTCTCACAGCCGACACTATGCCTGAATTAGCTGCCCGCTCAAGGGCAAACCCGCGCTTGAGCGAGAATACACAACGCACCAAGACCAACCCTGGTGGACTGCCGAGTCCATCTCTCTTCATGACGAGCCAGAAAAACATTGCTATTTTGCGGGTCACTTACCTGCGCGGACCCAATATTTGGACCTACCGCCCGGTTATTGAGGCTTGGGTTGATATTGGCACTTTAGAAGATTTCCCTTCCAACACCCTGACTGGTTTTTACGACCGCCTCACCACGTGGCTGCCAGGGCTGATCGAGCACAAATGCAGCCCGGGCGTTCGCGGTGGGTTTTTAGAGCGTTTGCGCGAAGGCACGTGGGCGGCCCATATTTTGGAGCATGTCACTTTAGAGCTTCAAAATTTAGCGGGCATGCAAACCAGTTTTGGTAAAGCCCGCCAAACCTCGCAACGCGGGGTGTACAAAGTGGCCTTTCGCACCCGCCAAGAGCAAGTCGGGCGGGCAGCGCTGCAAGCAGGTCGCGATTTGCTGGTCGCTGCGATCAACGACACGCCGTTTGATTTAAAAGCCGCCCAAGAACATTTGGCTGATATGGTGGATTCTTTGTGCCTAGGCCCCAGCACCGCGCACATTGTGGACGCCGCCACCGACCGACAGATCCCCCATATCCGCCTAACCGAAGGCAACTTGGTGCAGCTCGGTTATGGAAGCGCGCAACGGCGAATTTGGACCGCTGAGACAGACCAAACCAGCGCGATTGCCGAAGAAATTGCCAGCGACAAAGACCTCACGAAATCCTTGCTCAAAGCCTGCGGGGTTCCGGTGCCTGAGGGAGAGTTGGTCAAAAGCGCGCAAGCCGCTTGGGAGGCAGCACAAAGCGTAGGCTTTCCCGTGGCGCTCAAACCCTATGACGGAAACCACGGACGCGGGGTGTCGCTGGACTTGCATCAAGAAGGCGAAGTCAAAGCGGCTTACGAGTTAGCCCACCGCAAGGGCGGGGGCAGCGTCATTGTGGAGAAATTTATTGCAGGTGACGAACACCGCCTTTTGGTCGTAGGTAAACAGGTCATTGCCGCTGCCAAAGGCGACAGCTTGCATGTAGTTGGAGACGGAATATCCAATATTGATGTCCTGGCGGACCAACAAATCAACTGCGATCCGCGTCGGGGTCGAGGCGAAGATTCTCCTTTGAACCAAATACTGCCTAGTAACAGCGCTGAAGTTTTGCTCGAGCTCGAGCGGGTCGGCCTCACGCCTGAAAGTATTCCTGCTAAAGACCAAAAAGTATTGATTCAACGCAACGGCAATGTCGCCTTAGACGTGACTGACCAACTGCACCCCAGTATTGCTGCTGCGGCCGCATTGGCAGCCCGCGTTGTCGGCTTGGATATTGCCGGGGTCGACATGGTCTTGGAAGACTGCGCTAAGCCGCTCAAAGCCCAGCAAGGCGCGGTGATTGAAGTCAACGCCAGCCCCGGCTTGCTATCGCACATCAAGCCATCGAACGGCAATGGCCAACCGGTGGGCAAAGCCATCATGGCGCATTTATTTGAACCCCAAACTACAGGGCGTATCCCCATCATCGGCGTCACTGGAACGCGTAACACGGGCCGTATTTCTCGCTTGGTGGCTTGGTTGGTGCACATCAGTGGCAACCATGTCGGCTTAGCGTGTAGCGAGGGCTTGTACCTTGACAGCCGACGCGTTGACGCTCGCGACAGCACCCATTGGGAAGCCGGACAGCGTATTTTGATGAACCGATCCGTACAAGCGGCTGTGTTTGAAAACCCGAGCACGACGGTATTGGGCGAAGGCTTGGCTTATGACAAGTGCGATGTGGGGGTGGTGACCGATGTCACGTGGCACGAGAGCTTGCAAGCCTTCGATATTTTTGACGCGGAACAAACTTATAAAGTCGCCCGAACCCAAGTGGACGTGATCTTGCCGACTGGCACGGCTGTCTTGAACGCACAAGATTCGCAAACTTTAGAGCTGGCTGATTTGTGCGATGGCAAAGTGATTTTTTATGCCTTATCCGAAACCCACCCGACTTTGGTAGCCCACCGCCAAGCCGGTGAGCGCGCCGTGTTTGTTAAAAACGGTGCCATTATTTTGGCCCAAGGTCTACAAGAAGTGACCTTGCTTTCACTCACCAGCCTAAAACCCAGCAAAGCCGCCCAGCCCGAGATGGTGATGGCGGCTGTGGGTGCGGCTTGGGCGCTGGATATTCCTGCCGAGCTG
>Ga0247844_1002175_pt1 | contig 32890 bp, 22 predicted proteins | sample LaCtaG_FD_192421 | JGI IMG/M metagenome (GOLD analysis project Ga0247844, IMG submission 192421) | Freshwater microbial communities from meromictic Lake La Cruz, Castile-La Mancha, Spain - LaCruzMarch201714.5m_1 | ecosystem: Environmental > Aquatic > Freshwater > Lake | place: Spain: Castile-La...
TTAGCGAATTAATAATTAACAGCCAAATTAATTAAGGTTAATTCATCTTTACTTTCAAACATTTATCTTTGAGTATCGTATTGACTTATTGATGATTAGAAGTTTTCTTTCAAACACTATTTATAACTTATCCTTATGTATACGCACAGGAGAGTCATGGAGGGACACCCAAGTCCAACCGGATATATATAATTGATTAGATGTTCAGAAGATGGGCGATGCACGTGGGTGGAAACCTTCAACACAAGGAACCAGCTAAAGAATAAATTATAAAAGGAAAAAACGAAGCCTTTACTACTGCAATACTTTGTAGAAGTAAAGGCTTCACTGTTTGTATTGAATAATAGAATGCAAACAGGGTGAAGCGGTATAAGGCGATTACTATTTACTTCTCAACGAATCACTATTTTTTTAATTACAAAACAAACTCTATTTGGGCATTTTCGGAAAAAACATACAAACTATAAAACTAATTATATATCTTTGCTGTCCTACAAATGAATAGCTGTTTTACTGTGAATTTTCTAGCATGAAATATAGATTGCATCTTCTTATTATTTTGTTGGCATTGGCTTTAAATACCTATGCTCAGGACAATAAACCCAGTAATTTTAATCTTTCGGTGGGTGCCGATTTGGTTACTTCTTATCTGTGGCGCGGAATACAGCAGGGAACCGGGCCTGCCATTCAGCCTTGGGGCGAATGGTCGTACAAAGGATTTACGCTTGGCGCTTGGGGAAGTTACGAATTGACCGGAGCATTTAAGGAAGTGGACCTTTACGCAAAATATACATACAAAGATTTCTCGTTGCTGTATGTTGATTTGTTTTTTCCCGATTACGTATTACTCGACCAAAATTATTTCAATTTCAAGAATGCAACCACCGGTCATGCTTCCGAGCTGGCTTTGAGTTTCAATGGTTCAGAGAGTATTCCTTTTTCGGTGTATGGAGGTGTGATGCTTTACGGTACCTCCATTGACCCAAAAGTGAGCGATTCCACAGCTATCAATCATTCTACATATTTTGAAGTAAGCTATTTGGGCAAGTTCAAGGATTATTCCTACAATATTTTTGCTGGCTTCACTCCTACCGAAAGCAGGTTATATGGCACCAAGGAATTCTCTGTTTTTAATGTGGGAGCAAGTGCCAAGAAAGCAATTAAGGTGACGAGTGATTTTTCCATTCCGCTAAAACTTACATTGGCAACAAATCCTGTAAGTAAAAAAGTGTTTATGACGGCTGTTGTTTCTCTTTAGTTTAGAGTATTGATACATTGAATTTTATCTTTTTATTGAATACATATTGTTATGAAAAGTACATTGAAAAGCCTACTTCCAATTTTTGCATTGATGCTCACATTTGCATCATGCAATGGTAATGACCATCTGGAAAAGGAGCAAAAAAGTTTAAAGGAAAAAGCAGCCAACATCAATAGTGATTTTAAAAAAATCAGGTTGGAGGTGGAACAATTGGCTTCACAAATCACCAGGCTCTATGAAAAACAAAACGAAATACTACCAACGATTGACACCAAAAAGTATCAGTTTGCCAGCAATGGTGTTTTCACAAAACTGATGGATGATGGCGGATCCGCTATTTTTGTTTCTGGATTTTATCCAATAAACGAAACAGTCAAAAAGGCCGTCTATTTTACTGAACCCATCGACCCTGCTTTCAAATTGCTGGTGAAAAAATATCCCGAGATTGTGCAGGTTTACTACAACGATAAGTATTCGTTGAACCGTATTTACCCGTACTTTGATGTGCTGTCGCAATACGAGGCCAAGATGGATATTCCGAGTTTTAATTTTTATTATTTGGCGGATAAGAAACACAATCCCGATAAAAAGTCGCTGTGGGTGAGCGAACCTTATGTAGATCCGGCTGGCCGTGGATGGATGGTGTCGGCCATTGCACCTGTGTACTATGGTGATAGCCTGGCTGGTGTGCCGGGTATTGATGTTACCATTAACCTGATAACCAAGCGGTATGTGCAAGACAGCATTAACAGCATGGTGTTGATTATTGACAACAACGGGGCAATCGTTGCAGCGCAGGAAGAAACCATCAATTTATTGTCGTTTCCGCCTTTGTTCGACCATAAATACATTGAAACCATTAAACAGGACACATACCGCAAAACGCAATATAACTTGTCGTTGAGCAAAGAGTCTAATGTTAGAACAATGGCCAACGAGATACTTAAAAAGAAAAAAGAAGTGGTTGAAACTGAAATTAATGGTGAGAAATTAACTATCATTGCTGCTCATATCCCCGAACTGGATTGGTACCTTTTAGATATTATACGATGAAAAATAAGTATTATTTTTTAATATTGCTCGTGCTTATTTTTGTTGCTTTGTCGGTGAGACATTACGTGAAACTGAACATACAACAACGAAAAGAAACTGCTGATTTCATAAACAAACAAATCATTTTGTGTGGAAAAAGTATTGAGGATGCAAGTAACGATTTTGAGGAATCGGTGAAGTTTGAATTTGCCAATCGGGAGCTTCAATACTTTTTTGATAAAAACGAGGGTGCGCTAAGTACTGAAATTAGAGCCAAATACATAAACGATGAAGTAAAAAGGATCAGACGTTTTTATTCTCGCAATCAAGTAATCATTTCAAAAATCACCATTTTCAACAATGATGTTTACAGGAGTTTTGAACGGAATAACGACAATTACTTCACCGTATCATCTCCGAAAAGCTTTGCTAAAGGCGTAATTTTGATGAGCCAACCAGAGCTCAAGGATACAAATGGTTTGGTCACTTACACTCAACCAATAAGAAATACTGCTGGAAAGCTGGTGGCTAATATTCGGTTTGAACTAAAAATTTCTACTTTCTTAGCCTATCATTTCGAGAAATTCTATATCGGAAAAAACTCATGGCACTGGGCCATTGACACTACGGGACAAGTTGTATTTCACAAATACAGCGAACAGGTCATCCCAGGTGGCTTTACAACAAATACAAAAGCCATTGATAAATTTCGTGGAAAACTAAAAGAAAACCTTGCCACTTCTCTACAGCACACCATACAATCCAACAAGAACGTAAATACCTATTCGGTTTTTTATCCGGTGAACATTCTGGGAAAGAAAACCGGCATCATTTTCTCTATTAATACCGATACCTTGTGGAAAGCGCAAAATGATTCGAATATTGCCATTCTCATCTATTTTTTGGTGGTTATTTCTAGTATCATTACTTTGTTTTCAATCATTATCAAACAAATGGTAAATGCTCGGAAACGACTAGAATCGACCGATGCCATGTTGCGTACAGCCAATCAGGCATCTGAAGAATTGCTTACCAACCATGATTTTGACAGTTCGATGCATAATTTCCTGGAAATCACGGCCAAATCATTGGGTTATCACCGTGCTTACCTGATGGAGTATTCAAAGAAACGAAATAAAGACATTTACACCCTAAAATATGAATGGTGGGATGAGAAACTTGTCAAGTCAATTGCTGAAATTAATCCTGAGATAATAACGGGAATGGAAACCAAAGCATTTCAGATGATTTCAGATGAATTGTTGCAGGACAAATCAGTAAAAAAGAACGAACCTGATTTTGATGTATCGTATAAACAATTAATGGGCCGGTTGAAATGTAAAGCGTTTATCAACCTACCGGTTTATGCCGATGAAAATACCTACGGAGTATTGGGTTTTGCCGATTGTAAAAAGTCACGGAAGTGGGAAGATTTTGAAGATGCGTTGTTTGCAAACTTTGCAAATGCAGTTGGAGGCGCTTTGTCAATTCATAAAAAGAAAGATGAATTAATTATGGCCAAAGATTTGGCCGAAACTGCGAATAAAGCAAAATCAGAATTTCTGGCCAATATGAGCCACGAGATTCGTACGCCGCTTAATGGCGTGATTGGTTTTACTGATTTATTGCAAAACACGCCTTTATCGACAGTTCAGCATCAATATGTAAAAAATGCCAATGCTTCGGGCTATAATTTACTGGGTATCATCAACGACATTCTTGATTTCTCCAAAATTGAAGCAGGAATGATGGATCTGGAAATCATCAAAACAGATTTGATAGAACTGTTGGGGCAGAGTGCAGATATTATTAAATATGCAGCGGATAAAAAAAATCTGGAAGTGCTGCTCGATATTGATGCCAATATGCCACGCTTTGCATCTGTTGACGCGGTAAGACTTAAACAGATATTTGCAAATCTAATGGGTAATGCCGTTAAATTTACAGAGATAGGCGAAATTGAACTAAAGGTTAGCTACGAAGATATTGGCGACATGCAAGGCAAGTTTAGCTTTTCGGTACGCGACACAGGCATTGGCATCAGTGAAGAGCAGCAAGAAAAGCTTTTCAAAGTATTTAGTCAGGCGGATAGCTCCATTACCCGTAAATATGGCGGCACCGGACTTGGGTTGGTGATTTCGGAGATGATTGCAAAAAAGATGGATAGCGGAATTAATATTGTAAGTGAACAGGGCAAAGGAACAACCTTCTATTTTGATATTGAAACAACGGTAGAACATGGCGAAAAAATAGATACCACTGCCATGAAATCAGTGAAACGCTGCTTTGTAATTGATGACAACGAACACAATCGCATTATCCTTGAACATACAATGGCCAATTGGGGAATTGAATGTGTAAGCTGTGATAACGGTTTGGCCGCCATTAGAATACTTGAAACTTCACAGCCTTTCGATGTGATCATTTGTGACTATCACATGCCTTATATCGATGGTTTAGAAACAATTGATTTGATTAGAAACAAATTGCAATTAACACCCGAAAAACTGCCTATTATTCTCTTGCATTCTTCATCTGACGATGCAGAACTTCATAAAAAATGTGACGAACTAGCCATTCGTTTTCAATTGACCAAACCTGTAAAAACGGAAGAGCTTTATGGTTATCTGTGCAATATTCACAGTCCAATTAAAGTGAAAAATACGGTTGATGACAAAGCAAGTCAATTCAAATCCACAGATGCAACAACCATTCTGATAGCTGAGGATGTTGACATGAATATGTTATTGGTGAAATTCCTGTTGGGGAAACTATTGCCCAATGCCCGGATTTTAGAAGCCACAGATGGTAATGAAGCCGTAACCATGTGGCAAAATGAAAAGCCGGACATAATTCTAATGGATATGCAGATGCCTGAAATGGATGGTGTTGAAGCAACTTTAGTGATACGTGAACTGGAAGATGGAACTGGTAAACGTGTGCCAATAATTGCATTAACTGCTGGTGCTCTACTGGAAGAGCGCGAAAAGTGTATCATTGCCGGAATGGATGATTTTCTGACCAAACCGATAGAACCCGATAAGCTGCTGCAAGCTTTGAATCGATTTTTGGCATAAATAAAAGTCCGGCTGACATAACGGTTGAATAATAAAAAGGAAGCTTCACAGTGCAGATTTTATCTGTCATGTGAAGCTTCTCCTTTTTTAATTCTTGATATTCAATGAAATTTTAATGGCCTATTGGTATGGAAATTATCTCGAATAAATATTCTCAGGATTTCTAAAACCTTGACCGTTTTCAAACCAATTTTTATATTGTTCACCACTACTTTCTGCCCATTTAATAAAATGGTTATAACCTTTTTCGATGGATACTTTTTCGATTGGATACTCAAATCCTTGCAAAACATTGATTGCCCAAGGTAGATTATTTATTGTACGATAGTAATGAGATCCTGTAGAACGATCATCGTAAGTCCCAAATAACTCTTGGTTTACAAGTGAAGTTGGAACCCCATCAGCCAAATGAATTTCGCGTCCACGTTTGCCTGAGGCAATGTCTGAAACAATATAAAAATTAAACTTATCGGTAGTCAATTCGTTTATTGAGATTTTCTTTGCAAATGGCAATGTAACCGTCATTTCCACATAAGGAACAAATTTACCAGCTTTATCAACATTAACACCAATGGTTCCACCGCCTGGAGGTTTCATAAACGAGAAGAAATTATCGAAAACTATACAATTGGCAAATTCTTGATTGTCTTCTAAACCATTACTTTTATATTTGAAAAGACCATCACTAAAACCACTTTTATTTCCTTTTACTACACCAATTGCATCTGGGGAAATGCCATTCAATTGAAATCCAAATGCATTTTTATGATTGGCGCCTGAAGCCCGAACAACAAAGTTAGCAACAACTTCAACAATATTGTTTTCGGCATTGGTTACTCGGTTCATTTTGTAATCAACCACCACATCGTTCATGTCGTAGTCACCCTTTCCTGGCCAAGTATCTTCGAATGCCAAAGTACCAAATACCTTATCTGAAGGATAATAATTATTATAAGCACGTGCAGCATCATTTGGATAGGCATCGTCGGCATCTTGTACGCCATCTTTATCAGTATCAATAATAATTGCCAATGGCAAACAATTATTAGAAGGATCAGACCAATACTCACCTGGAATTACAATATCGTCAAGAAATATTCTACTCGTTCCGCCCGATCCAACACAAGTAATTACAATTTTATAAGCTTGGTTTGCATTGGCAATTGCCGAAGGCAGGGGAATAGATAAATCTTTTATCCAAATATCAAATGGTTTTGGAAAGTTGTAAGTGTAAAAAACTGTTGATTCTCCTTCTTTTATCACGTTATTTTGAGTTGCATCGTACGTAATGTAGGAAAAAGTAATGGTTCTAATAGTTCCGCCATCATTTTCTAGCCTGGTTTTAAGTGTTATATTACCTGTACCCGGTTTAATCCATGGCGTTTTCGACCAACTAGCAGCATTAGCCAGACTAGTCAATTGATTGCTTCGTAAGCTCCAAAAACCACTTATTCTGAATTCTACATTCGAATAGGCAATTCCGGCAAAATTCCAACAATTTCCTTGTTCTATGGATCTATTTCCCGACTCACAATTCAGGTTTACTGTTGCTTGCGTAGAAAATGAAAATATCATTAAACTAGCAATTACTAATATTGATTTGTTCCACATTGTTTTCATAATTATTTAATTTTCGTCGGTAATTGTAGGAATAAAAGTGAAGGATACTTTGTTGTTTTCAATTGTGGCCTCTTTTTCAATTGATCCAAATTTCAATTGAATGTTGGTTTCGTTTGAAGGTACCACTAACACCAATGTCAAATTTTCGTTAATGGCATGAAAACCGCTATAAAAAAGTTTATCCTGACCTTTAATGCTAAGAGTGGATTTTACAGCTTCTACATTTTCTAAAGTTGGTAGTCCGGTAATGGTAATTTCTACCGTTTTTGACGTACTCCAATCAAAATCAGGTGATACTTTTAGTGCCGACATGTCTTTCGCACCATTCGAAGTAGTTTGAATATCCAGCTCATCTTGACAGCTCCATAAAGTGACTGTCATTATTATTAGTACAATTTGAAATAGTTTTTTCATTATCTGATATTTTAAACTTGAATTAATTTTCAAAACAACTATCAATCTATATGCCATAAATATAAACAACTGATTATTATATCAATAACATTTACATTGTTCATTTATTCTGTTCATAAACGAAGAGAGATGTTCAAAAATGAAGGGTAAATGCACTTTTGTTCGATAATTTTCAATATCAATTAAGCACAAGCAAAGATACCGAATTTATTGAACAGATCTGTTTATTCAAATCTAATTTGAGAATAAAGGCTTACCTTTGTCTAATTATTTTAAAATGACACGTTCTTAAATTAATAGACAAAAAAAAATGAAAATCAATAAGCACTTTATTTCCCTATTTTTCTTGGGTTTATCTCTTTCTCTTTCAGCTTATGATGCTGTAGGTCATCGCATAGTAGCCGACATTGCATATCAGAACCTAAATGCAAAAGCACGAACTCAAGTTGACAAAATACTTGGCAAACACGGTATTATTTATGCAGCTACTTGGGCGGATGAAGTTCGCAGCGATAAAAAATACGCTTACAGTTACCAATGGCATTATCAAAACTTGAGCGATAGCCTCACAACTTCCGATTTCAAAAAACTGCTGGCCAACCCAAAATCTGAAGGTACGCACTTGTTTTTTGCAATTGATACGTTGACCACACGATTAAAAAGAGACAATAACGATGCGGAAGCGTTGAAATTTCTGGTCCATTTTGTGGGCGATTTGCATCAACCCATGCATTTGGGCCGATTGCAGGATTTGGGCGGCAACAAGGTTGATGTGAAGTGGTTTGGCAAAACAATTAATCTTCATTCGCTCTGGGATAGCCAGATTATTGAAAGTGAGAAAATGTCTTATTCAGAAATAAGTCAATGCTTGCAGGATAAATACGAACCTAGAAAAGCGGAGTTCAAAAAATATAGCGTGTTACAATCGGTAGAGGCAGGTTATGCTATTCGTACTCAAATTTACGGTTATGACAACACAGACACCAACAGCTATCACTACCTCTATTTTTTCACTGAAAAACAAGATGAAATGTTGTATCGCGGAGGCATTCAATTGGCGAATATTCTGAATATCATTTTCAAATAATACGAATTACTTAAATAGTATGTCTAACATAAATCGACATTTTTATGCACAAACGACTTTTATTTGTGCATAAAAATGTTTTTTTGCAATTGCAGTTTGCATTATTATCAATTATTCGAAATTATTGCCTATAAAAACACATTTTTTTCGAGGTAAAAAGCAAAAATTTTTGTACTTTTGCGCTTTATTTTTTAAGGGCATAAAACTAACAAAAAAATATAATTTACAGGAGTATGAAAAAGCATAATTTTAGTGCGGGACCTTCTATTTTACCTCGCGAAGTAATTGAAAAAACTGCACAAGCAGTATTAGATTTCAATGGTTCAGGTTTGTCAATTTTAGAAATCAGTCATCGTTCAAAAGATTTTGAAGCAGTAATTGCCGAAGCAGTAGCACTTTTCAAAGAATTATTGAATATTCCTGAAGGTTATTCTGTTTTATTTTTAGGTGGTGGTGCTAGCATGCAATTCTGCATGGTTCCTTTCAATATTTTTGAGAAGAAAGCAGCTTATTTAAATACAGGCGTTTGGGCCAGCAAAGCAATGAAGGAAGCCAAGGGATTTGGCGAAACCATTGAGGTAGCTTCATCTAAAGATGCCAATTATACTTTTATTCCGAAAGATTACGTGATTCCAACGGATGCTGATTATTTCCACATTACTACCAATAACACCATTTACGGAACTGAAATTCACACTGATATCGATTCTCCGGTGCCATTGGTTGCGGATATGTCTTCCGATATTTTCTCACGTCCAATGGATGTATCTAAATATGGTATTATCTACGGTGGTGCTCAGAAAAACCTGGCACCTGCCGGACTTGCTTTTGTGATTGTAAAGGACGAATTGTTGGGCAAAGTATCACGCTATATTCCTAGCATGCTCAACTACAAAACACATATTGCCGAAGGCTCAATGTTCAACACACCTCCGGTATTGCCAATTTATAGTGCCATGGAAACTTTGCGCTGGTTGAAAGCCAACGGTGGTTTGGTGGAAATGGAAAAGAAAAATATTGCCAAAGCCGAATTGCTTTACAACGCTATCGACAACAGCAAAATGTTTGTTGGAACTGCTGTTAAAGAGGATCGTTCACGCATGAATGTTTGTTTCGTTATGAAACCAGAATTCAAAGAATTGGAAGGTGATTTCTTGAAATTTGCAACTGCAGCTGGCATGGACGGCATCAAAGGACACCGTTCGGTAGGTGGTTACCGCGCTTCTATTTACAATGCAATGCCTATCGAAAGCGTTCAAGCGTTGGTAGATTGCATGTCTGAATTTGAAAAACAACATTAATAATTGTCTCCAGACTCCAGTCTTCAGTCTCATGACTGCGGACTGTAGACTGAAGACCAAATAATATTATGAAAGTATTAATCGCTACAGACAAGCCGTTTGCAAAAATTGCAGTTGACGGTATTCGCCAAGAAATTGAAGCCGCTGGTTTCGAATTGGCTTTGCTCGAAAAATATACCGAAAAACAACAACTGTTGGATGCAGTTGCTGATGTGGATGCAATTATCATTCGCAGCGATCTGATTGATGCCAATGTAATTGCTGCTGCCAAACAATTGAAAATTGTGGTTCGTGCAGGTGCTGGTTACGACAACGTGGATTTGGAAGCTGCCACAGCTGCTGGAGTTTGCGTTATGAATACGCCGGGTCAAAATGCCAATGCAGTTGCCGAATTGGTTTTTGGAATGTTGATTTACGCTGTTCGTAATTTCTATAACGGAACTTCGGGCACAGAATTGATGGGCAAAAAATTGGGTATTCATGCTTACGGTAATGTAGGACGCAACGTAGCTCGCATTGCCAAAGGTTTTGGTATGGAATTATATGCTTATGATGCATATTGTCCTGAAACCATCATGAAAAACGATGCCATCAAACCAATGAAATCTGTAGAGGAATTATACGCTACCTGCGATATCGTTTCTGTTCATATTCCTGCAACTCCAGAAACCAAGAAATCCATTAATGCCGCTTTGCTTGGCCTTATGCCAAAGGGTGCAGTATTGGTGAATACGGCTCGTAAAGAAGTTATTGACGAAGCAGAAATGGTTACTTTTATGGCTGCTCGTCCCGATTTCAAATATGTTACCGACATTGTACCTGGAAATGATACTGAAATGTCTGAAAAATATCCTGAACGATATTTCACAACACCTAAAAAAATGGGAGCGCAAACTTCCGAAGCCAATATCAACGCAGGTATTGCTGCAGCGAAACAAATTGTTGACTTTATCAAAAACGGAAATGCCCAATATAAAGTGAATAAATAATCTTTTTTATTGGTATTAATATACAAACCGCCTCAAAAACTTCGTGTTTTTGAGGCGGTTTGTTTTAAAATCATCTATTCTTATTTCTCAACTCTCTTTATATCCCTAATCATCAATTGAATAGAAGTATTGCCATTAAAATTATTTTCTTCCAAGGTATAACAAATATCCAGTGGATTAAGGGCTTTTAGGTGGTCATTAAACTCGTACATTCTGAAGGCGATGCCATTCATCACGTTTTCGGAGCTGGTATCTATCAATTCGAGTTTTAAATGCTCCTGCTCCTTCCCTACCAATCGACTAGTACCAAAATCCAACACTTTATTGGACGCAAAATAAGGTTTCATGTTACCGGGACCAAATGGTGCAAATTGCTTTAATACCCTAAAGAATTTAGGCGTAATGTCCTTGAATTGTAGTACGGCGTCAATATCAATTTGCGGGTAGGTTTGTTCTTCCAAGATATTCTCGAAAACGTATTTTTCAAACCGTTCAGTAAAAGCCGGGATGTTTTCTTCTTTCATCGACAATCCAGCGGCGTACATATGTCCACCAAAAGTTTCAAGCAAATCGCGACAAGAATCTATGGCTTTGTAAATGTCGAAACCTTGCACAGAGCGAGCAGAACCGGAAGCCAAGCCATTAGAATTAGCTAAAACAATACTTGGTTTGTAGAACTCCTCGGTCAAGCGCGATGCCACAATACCAATAACTCCTTTGTGCCAGTCTGCTTTGTGAACCACAATAGACCTACGGGATTTATAGCGAATGTCACTTCCAATCAATGCAATGGCTTCTTCGGTAATGAATTTATCCAAGTCTTTGCGGTCATTGTTATAGTCATTTATGGTGCCACTTTTTTCTTTTGCAAATGTATGGTCGCCAGAAACCAAAAGTTCAACCACTTCTGAGGCCAATTTCATTCGTCCAGAAGCATTGATGCGAGGTCCAATTTTAAACACTATATCACTAATGGTGATTTCTTTATCTCCCAAACCACACACATCCATAATTCCTTTCAGACCAACGCTTGGATTGGAATTGATTTGTTTCAGACCGTAAAAAGCCAAAATGCGGTTTTCGCCAGTAATTGGAACTATGTCCGATGCAATACTCAACGCAAGTAAATCGAGCAAAGGTGTAAGTTTTGAAAAATCAATGTTGTTGGTGATGGCAAACGCTTGCATCAATTTGAAACCAACGCCACAGCCGGACAGATGTTTATACGGATAATTACAATCATCACGTTTAGGATCCAATACAGCTACCGCCGCCGGCAAAACATCGTCGGGTGTATGATGGTCGCAAATAATAAAATCAACACCTTTTTCGGATGCATATTGCACTTTTGCCATGGCTTTAATGCCACAATCGAGGGCTATAATGAGCTTAAAATCATTGGCAGCGGCGTAATCAATTCCTTGAATGGAAATGCCATAACCTTCGGCGTAACGATCGGGTATATAAAACTCCAGATTACCGTAAAATTGTTTTAGAAATTTATAAACCAAAGAAACCGATGTTGTCCCGTCAACATCATAATCGCCATAGATCATTATTTTCTCATTTTTTTGCATTGCCATAGTAAGCCTATTTACGGCTTTGTCCATGTCGGCCATTAAAAAAGGGTCATGCAAATCGGCCAAATCGGGTCGAAAGAAACTTCGGGCATCTTCAAAAGTCAATATGTCACGTTGAACCAGCAATTGTGCTAGTATGGGACTTATACTCAACTCTTCGGCTATGTTTGTTTGTGTTTCAATTTCTTGTTCTGTAAGTGTTCTTAAAATCCATTTATTTATCATTGTGTTTTATATTTTTTCATAAGCAGAAGAAAATGCAGTTGACGTTTTTCTTATTTATAAATCTTTCTACTAGTGAAAATGCCTTTTGCGATTTTCTCTAATATTAAGATTATTGTTGACATTAAATCACGTTTTTGTAATACCTTTATAAATCAATTGAAAATTCAATTTTAATTGATTTATAGGAGTTGTAAAGGTATAGAAAAGTTTTGAAGTTACAAAGATTGGTATAAAGTTCAAATGAAAGAATTTAATTTGATCTAAATAAAATAATACAGGACATATAGCGTTAATTATTATTGGCAAAAAATATTACAAGAAATCGATACCGTTTAAAAATATATATGCAAGAAGAAATAAAAAAAGCCATTGAAACTCTTCGGTCAGGTGGAGTAATCTTATACCCGACAGACACAGTTTGGGGATTAGGATGCGATGCAACCAACGAAAACGCTGTTCAAAGGATTTTTGAAATAAAAAAGCGGAATGATAAAAAAGCCATGTTGGTATTGATTGACAATGCAGCTAAAATTCAGGGCTACATGGAGGAAGTGCCTGATATGGCTTGGGATTTAATCGATTTCTCCGAAAAACCATTAACTATTATTTATCCAGATGCTAAAAATTTGGCATCGAATTTAATTGGTGAAGATAAAACCATTGGAATACGTGTTACAAAAGAAGCATTCTCGAAAAGACTTTGTGAGCAATTTCGTAAACCGATTGTATCCACTTCTGCCAATGTGAGTGGAGCTCCTACACCAGCAAATTTCAAGCAAATTACCGACGAAATTAAAACAGCTGTTGACTATGTGGTAAATTTTCGTCAAGAGGAAACCTCAGAACCTAAACCATCTTCAATTGTCAAATTAGGCAAAGGGAATCTATTTCAAATGATTAGAGAATGATACGACTATGAACAAAACAAAAATCCTAAAGAAATATATATTATTCGATTTATTGGCATCGATTCTGGTGCTGATTTTGTTTATGATATTTCGGAAAACGGTAAATAACATTTCCATTTTTGAAGGTACACATTTTTTTGTTCCAAGTTATAATTACATTGCAAGTTTTTTTCTATTTCCAATTGCATGCGCCATCGTTCATAGTCTTTCGGGATTTTACTTGAATCCAATCAAGCAATCCAGGGTAAGTTTGATACTCAACACATTTACAGCATCATTATTTATATCCATGACTGTGTTTTCTGTAATAATGCTCAATGATGTGGTTGTTTCGTATGAGTATTATTATTATTCCTTGTTAGTTCTATTCATCTTATTATTTGTTGTTACCTATTTTTTTCGGTCTATTATTTTTTCTCAAATCCGACATAATTTCAGAACAAAGAAATGGACTACCAATACAATCATCATTGGTACAGGGGATAAGGCTTTGAAAATTGCCCACGAGTTGGAAATAAATGCTACCCATAATTCAATTATTGGCTTTATTGCCACCGATAATACAGTTGTAGTGCCTAAAAATATGGTGTTGGGAAATATCAACAAATTAGATACAATATTTGGAAACTACAACATAGAAGAATCAATTATTGCCATAGATAACGCGGATGAACATCAGCTTTTCACAATCATAAATTCTCTCTACAAATACAATATCGACATTCAGTTTACCCCCCGTTTGTATGAAATATTGACCGGAAGTGCGAAAATCAGCAAAATGGGTATTATTCCTTTGGTGAGTATTACTACTTCATCACTTTCGGAATTTGAAGCTAGTTTAAAACGTTTTTTCGATATTATCATTTCCATCTTTTCCATTATTTTTCTTTCGCCAATGTTGATTTATTATATGATAAAAATAAAAAAGGATTCCAAAGGTCCTATTTTTTATCGTCAAGAGCGAATAGGAAGATTAGGGAAGCCGTTTAAAATACTAAAATTCAGGACCATGTTTGTTAATTCAGAAAATGGCACACCACAGTTGAGCAGTCTGGAAGATGAGAGAATTACAAATGTTGGCAAAGTGATGCGCAAGTATCGGATAGATGAAATTCCACAATTCTGGAACATTCTTAAAGGAGATATGAGCTTGGTAGGACCACGTCCGGAAAGACGATTTTACATCAATCAAATTATTGAAGAAGCACCCTATTACTGTTTACTTTACAAAATCAGACCTGGTCTAACATCTTGGGGTCCAATTAAAATTGGATATTCTGATACTGTTGAAAAAATGATTGAACGACTTAATTATGACATAATTTATCTAGACAATATGTCGTTTCTTACGGATTTGAAGATATTAATTTACACCTTCGAAATTATTTTTAAGGGCAAAGGGATGTAACTTTTAAACTTCAACAGCAAACTAAATTGAATTTTAAGATAGCACTTCAAATATATTTCCCCATTCTGCCATCAATTTCATTACCGGAAGTAGCTTTTCCCCTTCTTCTGTAAGTGAATATTCAACTTTTGGTGGTATTACCTCATAAACTTTTCTACTGACAACACCATTTGCTTCAAGTTCACGTAGTACTTGAGTAAGCATTTTGTCGTTTATTCCCACTAAAATTCTCTTTATCTCACCATAACGTTTTGCACCATCTCTGAGGTTCCAAAACACCAAACCTTTCCATCGTCCTCCAATTATCGAAAGCGTTAAATCCACTGGACAATAAAAATAAGTTCCATCAAGTTCGTATCGTTTCATATCATTTATATTTTTATACAAAAGTAAAACAAATAACAGTCACATACCAAAATGATAGTACTTTCTTTTTGGGTAGTATATTGCTAATGAAAAGTATTTATTAGATCTTTGCAGCAGTTTAAAACTCAAATATAAAACAAAGATAATGGAAAAACAAGAATTAGTGAAAAGCAACAAAGATGTGGCATTGGCAGTATCATATGCAATTTTAGAAGGTCGCTGGAATGACTTGGATATGTTGTTGGATAAAGATTTCACCTATACGGGTGATGGTTACGTATTCACAAAGGACGAATATATAGGCTTTATGCAAGACATGAAAGCTGCATTTTCGGGATTAAAAATGGTATTTCCAGCCATTGTTGAAGATGGAGATATGGTTTCTATACGATTTATATCTACCGCTGTAAATACAGGAAGTTTTATGGGTGCTCCTGCCAATAAAAAAAACTTAGAAATCAATGGTATTTTCATTCGTAAAATTAAGGATGGCAAAGTAATGCAAGAATGGCAAACTACCGACTTACTGGGCGTAATGACTCAAATTGGTTTCGGTGCATTAATCGGTTATTCAATTTTTGTTGGATTATTGAAAGTAAAAAGCAAAAGACCTGTTCGAAAATTCCAAAACTAAAATATAAACATAACTAGCTAAAAACTCTTTCAATTTTTGTTAGAGCTTTAGTCAGTTTATTATTACGTTCATGATTACTGAAATTGTATCCAAAAAGGTTCTAACCTATCACAAAACTGGTTTTCCAACTAACTGGGATGTAAATCCTTATCGTGGTTGTACTATTGGATGCAAGTATTGTTTTGCTCAATACTCACATAAATATCTTGGACTAAATAGCTTCAGCAAAGATATTCTGGTAAAAACCAACATAGCTGAATGTTTGGAAAAGGAACTGGGGAAAAGGAGTTGGAAACGTGAACAAATCAAGATTGGTGGTACAACGGATTTGTATCAACATTCGGAGAAAAAGTACGAGTTACTACCAAAAATATACGATGTTGTAAAGAAATATAAAACTCCTATTTTCATCCAAACAAAGTCCACATTGATACTTCGTGATTATGAAATCATTAAAGAGTTATCGAAAATTACAAGGGTTGATATTGCCACTAGTATCAGCACTTTTGATGAATCGATACGGAAAGTGATTGAACCAGGTGGAGCTTCAGCACTGGAAAGAATGGAAATGTTGAGGATTTACAGCGAGATATGTCACAGTACTACAGTGGGTTTTATGCCCATTATTCCATTGTTGAGCGACACGGAAGAGAATTTAGATACCGCATTTCGACTCACAAAGGAATATGGGTTGGACAATATCGTGACCAGTTATTTATTTTTACGTGGCGATGTGAAACCCAAATTTTTGAAAACTATTAAAACACATTTTCCATATATCTATTCTGATTTCTCAAAATTATATATCGGCTCAACTGTTGACAGTTTGTATTTGGAGAAAAACATATTAAAACTTCATGTATTGCGCCAAAAATATGATTTGTATGGTGTTTTCAAACCAGCAGAAGCCCAAAAGCAGTCAATACAATTGACTTTATTTTAATCCTCTCTAGATATTCACGGAACAGGATCATAGCCTCTCCCACCCCAAGGATGACACCTACCAATTCGTTTAGCAGACATCCAGCCACCTTTAAAAATACCGTATTTTTTTACGGCTTCTATCGTAAATTGAGAGCAAGTAGGCGTATACCTACAACGTGGAGGAATAAGTGGCGAAATGCTGTAGCGGTAAAAATATACTGGTAACAGAAATATAAATTGAAGTATTTTTTTCATGATAATTGGAATAGTGATTAATGATTAGTGATTTTCAAATCTTTCAAATATTCAAATATTCAAACTCCATTTCATAACTTTTCAACTAACTTATTTAAAGCTTGTTTCATCTTCTTTTCAATAGTTGTAAAATCTAATTCATCATTTGAAACTCCGTCCTACCGGATTTCCCCCTCATTTCTTTTTAAAAACTGGACGCCGTGTTGTTGGGATTTATTTCTATCCGCGATAGCCATCGGAACCAACTCTTGTATTCTTAGGATCTGCGATCCGTTCTTAAAACCATATTTGTTTATCGGATTGCAAATCCTCATAGTATATAGGGTGGGATTAGAAATAAATCCCACCCACGAGCAACGCTCATCTTTCAAACATCTAATCAATTACATATCCTGTTGGACAGGGGATTTCCAACAGAACTAACTTACCCGAACTTTTAGAGGTGCAAGCACTCTTTAAGGATTGGTTCTTAGATGATTTTTCGGGTAGCATACATTCCCATCATCACCAGCAATATCCACGTGCCATCACCAACGGGTAAGCTGCCCATTCCGGGTTGTCCTCCTGGGCCACCGTCTAAGACATTGCCTTTCTGTGGTCCTTTTTTGGTTGCTGGCGTTCCCTTTATGGTAGCAACTGGAGCCACTTCTGCCGTTCTTGCTTTTATGGTACTATTGATGTCCGATTTGGGTACGTTTGTATGCAAGGCAAGCATGTCGTTACTTGTTGTTTTAAAGGTCTTGGAATTCGTCTGGATATAATTTGATGCTGCACTGACATTGGTACTTGCCATCTGTTTTTGTGGCACGGTTTGGACATCTGTTTGCGCAATGGTGGCCGACGGAGCAGCAGCCGAAGCTGGCAAATTGATGTTCGAAGTAGCATCGCCCGCACCTTTTATATTTGACTTTGCTTTATAGCCCGACAAATTATCGGAATACATATCAGCTCTGGATGTATTGAAGTTGATACCTTTGGAACTTCCGCCTTTGGTTCCAGAAAACAGTTGAGTTGTACTGGAAGAGCGGTCTGCAAAATGCATCACCGCAAATACAAGTCCTAGCGCTATAACCATAATAATAAGAATTACTGCGTTGTTTGATGATTCATTCATGATGTTGGATTAAGAAGCCCCCTCATTCCCCCGAAAAGGGGGAGGTTGAAGACCAAGTATGTTTATTTATATGTTGCAGTTCATAGCAATGAAATGTCATAAACTGCGTCTTATTTCCCCTTTCGGGGGTTATAGGGGGCTACCACTTTCTTCGTCCATCTATTCAAGCCGGATTGAATTTGGAAGGTATAAACACCTTCCACCTTAAGTGCTATCTCGAATGTGCTATCGTAAGCGGTTTCGCTCACCAACATGCGTCCAAGGGCATCGTAAATCCGAACTACGTTTCTGCCCGACAAATTATTAATTATCAATTTTAAATTACTAATTACAATCTGAGGTCCGCCCACTTCTGTTTCAATTTTGCTGTCGGTGGCCACTCGTTTGGCATTGAGCACAAATCGAGTGTTGGTTGTTCCGGCAGTAGCAATATAATTGTACGGAGTTAGCAACAAGTCGGTAATTACACCAGTTGTTTTGTCAGTTAGCAACAACTGCGATAAACCTGGAGCTCCAGTAGCATCAGCACTAATAATTGCCGGTCCTACGGTTGGTGTATAAACTCCCACTGGTAAATCAGCCACGCTGCTCATTGGCAATCCGTTGTAGGCATATTTTACATTTCCCAACAAAGTATATACCTGCGGTTTGCCTGTTCCCACCCATTTTTCCATGTCTTCACCAATAATGTAAGCCGGATTTTTGTCAATGTCCATCACAAGACCGGTTTTATCGGTGCCCACTACGGTATTGAAGTTCAAGTCCACCCTATCGGTAATGTCACTTGCCACTATTGAGCTGGATGCCGGACTAGACATTCTTTTGGTAATATCGAAAGTGATTTTACTCGTTTCGAGCGCCGCATCTGCCTGCACAAAGTAAGCCGTGAATGGAGATACTGTTTCGCCAGATAATTTAGGCACGCTTCTATACGTTGTACCGCCATCAGGTGAGAATACCATGTAGTTAACTCCCGCATCTTTTCCAGAGAATTTACTCAAGTAAGGTTGTCCTACCAAGTTCCATCCTTTGTGGTTGCTGCCAATATTTGCGATACTGCCCCAAGCCGTTACAGGCACTTTCTTTTCACTTTCAGATTGATTGATGATTGATTTATCAAGCGTAAATGCCACATCCATCGTTCCCATTCCTGTTCTAAGTGCTATTGCATACCCTTTGAAAGCTACAAGTTCAGTACCCAAAAGTTTTTTCCAGTTCTGGCTCAAACCAAGGTTTATAGCCCGTGACTCTCCATCGTAATAGAACACTGCCCAATCAATTCCATACTCACCCAAGCTAGTACCGTCGGCTTTCTTTATTTGTGTAGCCAATAATACATTACAAGGGAAGGAAATGAAATACCACTGTTGGTCGTCCATTGTTTTTATGTACCTAAACATACCGTTCACCGTCATGCCGCTAGTCACTGTGGTGCTGAACGAACCAGAATTGTCAGCTTTCAGAGTCAAGTCCTGTACCGTGATAGGATTGGACAATATCAATTTGCCTCCTGGCTCTACTGTTACGCTGTTCACTTCTTTATTGGTGGCATCTACAGTTAATGTTCCAGTACTGGCTACGATTACATCGCAAGTACTACAATTATTAAGTACTGTGGCTGTTTTTGGATCAACTACATTCACTGTTAGCGAACCGAAGTTGGCAACCAATATTCTGTCGACACTTACCGTAAAGGTGTAAGTAGCATTTGTAGAAACCTCCACATCGTTTTCCGTCCAATTTATAAATTTATAGCTTGCTTTTGAGGTTGCCACCACAGATACTGATTGGTTGTAATTGAAAGTTCCTTCACCTGAAACGGTTCCTTGGATATAGTCGTTTGATTCTACATTTACTGTAAATGTTTTAATATCAAAATTTGCGACCAATTCTTTATCTCCATCTACTGTCATTGTATATGTTGGGTTTGTTGAAACTTGAACACCACCTAAAGTCCAATATTTAAAATTATAATTATTTGCCGGCACAGCATTTATTATAATTTCGGAGCCGAAAATGTAAATCCCAGTAGTACCACCAGAGACAGCTCCTTGTGCTGCATCGAATTGAATATTCACTTTACATTTAATGACTTCAAAATTGGCAACTATGGTTTTATTCTCAGTTGATAAATAATTAAGTTTTGTTGTTGACCCAATCACATCTCCGCCCAAAGTCCAGTTTTTAAAATAACAACCTACTGAAGGATTAGCAGTAAAAGTTGTCAACGATCCATAAGTATAGCTGCCAGTAGTTGGATTTACTGTTCCACTAGCTTCGGGTTGAATTTGAATTGCAAGTTTTATATCACCACTCAAATGTTGTGTCCACCCTACTTGTTTTCCATTTTCGCCTTGAAAACCTTCAGTGTCCGTTATATTACTGGTTTGAACAGTCAGGAGATAATATCCATTGGCTCCGGGCAGTGTTGAAAGGTCTAAAGTATATTCACTTGCCGAAACTGCAATGATTTTCAAATTACTTAAATCAACTGCTTCACTTTCACATTTTAGCATTATGTCATCCTTTGTAAAAGTAGTTGGATTAATTGGTTTGTTAAATATTATGGTTGCTTGATTTACTTTATTCAAACCTTCTGGAATTCCTGTAATTGCCGATACTTCTAAAATTTTATCAGGCTTTGGCTCAAAAGTAAGTATATATGTTTCATTTCCTGATGTGAATTTATCAGCAAATTGAATCCGATTTTCATACAGCGGGTCTTTACCATCTCTCATTGTGCGGTCTGTTTGCCAGAAGTTTCTCAACGAAATTGAGGCATTGTCCTTTTGACGAACCACACTAATTAGTTTCATGTGACCATTTCCAGGATCATTCGTAATTCCATAATTCCAACCTACTTTTGAAGGCTTAACAGTTAGTGAATAATTTATATCACTGACTTTAGTATTTACAGCCTCTGAAACAGCACTTACTTCATCAATATTCCCATCTGATAAATAGAGCATATCAGGTGCATCATCGGCATCTGGAATATCATTTGCCAGGAATCCTGTTAATGCAGTGCCCGTACTAGTTGCCACATTCAGGCTTCGGATTAACTCATGAACAGAAACATCACTTATCAAACTTAAATCAGGATTGTCGTAGCTGGTGAGATGTGTGAGTTTTGCTTCATATTTTGAGAAATGACCCAATAATGAGCTTGTAAACCACCATTGTCCAAAACTGGTTTTACCCGCTGGTATACTTCCAAAATCAACTTTTGTTAAACCAATACTTGCCGCAGCTCCATTTAAACTTGAACCAATCATTTTAAAATCAATATTCAATCCTTTCTCGTTTTCAATAATTTTAGGTTGTTCCGAGTCTAATACAACTTTAGTTGCATCTCCCGCACCTTTGTTATTTATAAGTAATGATAACTCTGCAGGTTCTATAGGTTCAACAGTTGCTGTTAACGGATCATCACCAAATACATCACGCTGCATAAAATAAGTAAGATATAAATCGGGACAGGGCTTTACTGTTAAGGTAACAGGTAGCAATTTATTGGTAACGATAACTCCAGTAAAAGGATCTAAATATGAAAATGAACCTCCAAAGGAATAAGCTTTGCTAATGATAGGTGCAGCTCCCTTTTCAGGTATAAATTGGATAATTGCAGAACCAGTTTTCATTGGTTCAATTATTCCATTACCTTCAATACCAGTAATTTGATCTAAAGAGATAGTATTAATTTGAAAAAGATCGTTTCGAATCATTCCTGTTTCATCTTTAATTTCCAAATCTAGTTTAATATTTTTCATATCAGCTGTTTCAGCACCATTCATTATTTTTAATGTACCTTTAAAAGCTTCTCTTGTTAATGTAACCGACTGATTGAATTTCAACGAAACTGAGGCACATACTGAATTCTGCTCTTCTACTGAAGAATTTACTTTTTTAAGCCCTTTTGTATTTGATGGATTTCGTTTTAATCCAGGACAAAGAGTATATAGCAAACAATCAGGATTATAATTACCATTATCCCATGGACCTTGTAATTCATTATTTCCACCAGGAGGCTTATTGGGAATTGGGTTATTTGGAATTGGGTTAATTGGATTTTCAGGCCAAGGAATAGTAATTTTAAAATCACTACAAATAAAATCAATTACATCAATATCCATAGCCTTAACAGCTGCTTGACGTAATTCATAACCACCACACAAATAAAAATAATCTGCCACTAATGAATAAACATTACAAAAGACATCTTTTGCATCAAATACAACTCCAGTTATATCATTTAAAGTTGTGATTGTACCTACAGTACTTTTTTGTATAACATTTTTGTGATGCATTATTACAAACACCTGAATAGTAGTATTAGCAGCAATATCACTTGGTTTATAAGAAGTAATAAACTCATAAATTGGGTGGTCAGGGAAATTTAGTTCTACATTTTTAGCAGTTATTAAACCGACATTTGTCAAATTGACGATAAAAGCAAATTCTTCGTTAACCGATAATGCGGGAAGTTTGTCTGGAAGATCAATCAAAACAACAGGCTTAGGAACATTCGTTTCAAACTTGGTAGTCAAACTTACTTCGTATTTATCTTCTACAGTTGTTTGAATAACATCCCAACTGTATGTAATTGCCTGAAATTGAATGAAAACCACTTCTGTTGTGGTTTTACCAGGCTCTACATAAATTTCATTTTGATAATTTCCATGTTTTGGAGCAGTAACAACTATAGTGTAATAGCCTTCAGGAAGATTGGTTAAAGTATACAAGCCATCAGCACCAGTTACACCATCTGAAACAATAACTCCTGTATAAGGCAGTTTTACTTTCACCAACGCTCCACTCAAATGTGGTGCTGCTTCTGTATTATACGTATATTCGTCGCAAACGTCAATTTTTAATGTACCTGTTTTTTCCGACACTGTTTCAATGCTGTATGGTAGTGGAATTCCATTACCATTTTCACAGTTTATTGCTATTGTCCCTGTTATTGGAATATTTGCAGGCATATTTTCAGTTGGCGAAAGTTGTAAAACAACAGTTGCCAATTCCCCATATCCCAACGATGGAATTTCAGCTGGCGTTACTAACGATAACCAAGATGTTGTTGGTATCATTACACTGATTTTGCCACTCGCACCCTTGCCGTTATTTGTTACTGTAAATTGATAGGTTCGTATTGCACCTTTCGCCATCGTGGTTTGAATAGACGGAACACTGGCTTTAAGTGTTGCTTTAGCTGAACGGCAATAGTAATAAGCAGTAATATCCAAACTTGCACCTTCGTTAGTTGTGATTTGAAATTTAAGTTGGTCATATTGATTGGACGTACTTATTGTACTTCCTGTCAGGGTATATTTCAGTTTGGCTGCTCCACCTGCTGACAAATCATTTAATGCATTGAAAGTTAATTGTACTCCGGTTGCAGGGTTGGAGATGATTGCTGTTTTAAGTCCTGTTAAAAGAAGAGTTCCCGGATTACTTATTTCAATTTCGCCTGTATTTTGTTCATTTGCTAGCACGTCCCAAATTATGTTGCTATTGGAAGTTTGTTTCAAACCATAAATATCAAATGCAACCTGCTCTGTTGTGAGTGCTTCATTTGGATAACAAGCTCCAGCAATAAAGTGTCCCATTTGTCCTGAAATAGGAGAGAAATTTACTTGAAATGCTCCGGTAATATCGGTAGTTGCTTTCAAGGACTGTCGGTATCCGTTGTTGATAACATATACATCAACTGCCACTCCCGAAACCAATGAGCTTCCCTGAGCAACAGCTTTACCTGATAGAACAATTACTTCTTCCGGTTTATAGGTGTTTTTGTCAGAAGTAATATTAACTGTATAGCATGGTAATAATTTCAGTGATTGAGCATCCGAAACATTATTCAGATAACTTAGCTCTTTAAGGGTTTGTGCAGCATCTACCTGAGCTATTATGTAGTATTGACCAGTCAAATCGGGTAATGTTACAGATGCTACAAGGGATTCATTGCCCTGTGGCGCTAAACCTTTTGAAGTATAAAGAGTTGTTAGTAGTTGTTTTGTGCTTGACGAAGATAAATTTGCAGTATTACAAAGGTAAATGTCAACTGAAGTATGTGTAGCCAAAAGAGCTACTCCACTATTGGTTACAAGTACTTCTGATTGTAAAATTCCTTTTGCCAAAGGACTAGTTGGTGTAACAGATAATATATTCACAGTGGCATCAGCTAAGGTTTGGTCGGTAATCATTGCCCAGCAAACCCCTTTTGTAAAGCCAGTGGCAGACGCTGTAAATGTAACTGTCCTATCTCCCTCGGTGGTATTATTGTTTATAACTTCAACTGGGATGGTTACACTTGTACTCCCTGCTGGAATAGTTACGGTTTTTTGATAGGTCATATCAGTATCACGATCACTCGAAAGAGTAAGCGTAAGTGCTTCGGTAGTTGGTGTATTCCTGCTTATTGTCAGCAAAGTAGCTTGTGATTTTCCTTCCGCCAACATGGTCTGCGAAGAAGTGATTCTCAGCGAAGGACCATCATCGTCCAAAACAGTCAGTTTCGATTGAACTACACCTGCACCTGTTCCCGAAGCCGAACACCCACAAGCCGAAATATAAACAGCTGCCGTAATGTTGACATCTCTGTTTCCATCTACCAATGCATTGTCAACTACTCCAACTGTAAATTGTTTTTCTGAAACACCTTTCTTGAGCGTCATCATAGGAGTGGAATAATAGATTCCAGTGTTTGAATCGTCTGTAAGTTTTATGGTGATCACATTGTCTGTACTTCCCTGACGACGAACCAGACCAATAGTAGCCTGATAACCTGCAGATTCCGAAATTGTTCCCGGAGCAATACTCAGTGATATAACCGGCACATCATTATCGGCAAGAGAAACTGAACAAGTTGCTTTGGTATATCCAAATGCAGAAGCTGTGAATACAGGATTGTCCGTTAATGCAGGAATGGCATCATCCACAACAGTTGCATTCACAGTTATCGATTTCTCATTTGCGGGAATAGTGACTTCCGATGACAAACCGAACCGTTTACTGAAATCGGTAGACAGATTTACTTTCAATGCAGAATTAGTAACTATTTCACGCTCTATTGTCAACGTGAATGTATCTCCTTCAATTAATTCATTCTTTGATGATGTGATTCTTAAGAATGGAATTTCATCATCAATTATTGTCAGAGAATTAGAAACTTCAGAATAACTGATACCATTGGCATAGATTATTGCTATTGAATCCAAATTTAATAACTTATTATCAATTGAGTTGACATAAAAAACTGCTCCAGATTGACCCGCTTTTATAATTACCGATTCAGGAATTTTCAAACGTTCAGAAGCATCTGTTCGTAGCGTAAAAGTCTGATCCATTGTCCTACTTCCACTACGGTAAAGCCGGCACTGGAGCATTGATAAATTATTTTCGGGTATAGATTTTGTAACTAAGCTCAAATTCAAGCGTTTATCAATATTTATAGTGCCATCTGATAACCCAACATTATTACTTTGTGCGGTAATAAGTTCACCAAGAGTTGAATTTGGAATAAGTTTCACCTGTACTTTCGTTGTTCGATCCAATCCTGGATATTCAGGTACTGAAAATTCTGCCTGACGACTAACAATTGCACCTGCATCTAGTAACTGGTCATAATTGGTTGTACCCAACAATACTTGCTCACCATTATCATTCATTATGGATACTTGTTCACTCCAACCACCACTTGTAATTTTATCTCCAATATTGTTTACCAGCCATCCAATATTCAATTTCCCTAATGGCGAAACATTTTGCTGGTTTACCATAATATTCTGAACGGTTACATCCGGTCTTGGTTCTGAAACCACCTTTATTGATCCCGAATCGGAAGCAGTTGCAACATTAGTTCCATTCAATGTGCTCAAAATAATCTGATAAAACGTAAAGGGATAAGCTGAACCTATTGTCCATATTTCAGGTACTTTTACTGTAACGCGAAGTAAAATTCCTGAGTTTCCTCTTAATTCAGTATTTTTGGCAGAAAAGATGACGAATAAATAATCATTATTTCCCAAACTCTTAACACTAACCGTATGATCCACCTTACGATCACTCATAGAAACAGTTGAAGTGTTTACTATTGAATTTTCCGGAAAATGCATTTTAAATTGTGCTGCAACAATTCCGGCATCGTTGGTCAAATAGATTGGAATACTAATATCCTTACCCAATCCACTTTCAACTGCAGGTATTGTTAGTTTATTGACTGACTGGCTATATCCGTTGGTTGCGAGAACTAAAAATGTCAACAAGAGGAACAAAAATTTCTTTGCTTTCATAATTATATATTATTTCGAGATGATTAGTTTAGAGTTTACTATATTGACTTCATTGTTCCTAGTTGCAGACAATTTGAGCAAATACACCCCTGATTTATTAGTAAATGCAGAATAGTCAATGGTAAATTTGCCGGAAGGTAAATCTTTAAATATCCTATCATCAAGCAACACTCCTTGTGCAGAATATAAAGTAGCATGAAGTATTTGAACAGCAGAAGGAAGTACAACAATGGCTTTATGTGAAACCGTATAAACTGAGAAATGCAAGTCAGAGAGATTACCCCATCCAGTAACTTCAGAATTGTTAAGTGATACTGAAACAATTCGTGCCCCTTTATCAGATAATTGAGCCGATGAAACACCTACATTTTCTGAATATAATTCGGCTATAATCGTTTTTCCGGTTGGGATTTCAGCACCTGTTGGTGAAAATACGATAAAACGGGTTCCACCTTCAGAAAGATTTCGAGCGATCAGTTGAAATTTAGAACTGATTAGCATCAATCTTAGCTGTTTGTCAGAAATACCCTGAAGTGAAATATCCATAGCGGATACTGGTTGTTCGGCATTCAAAACCAATTGATTATTCTCAATATAAAGTCGATTTGGTGACTGTACAGTCGATTTTGATTTTTGTATAGCCGTTGATACTGGATCGATGACTGAACTAAGAACAAAGTTCACTGTTTTTACAATATCCTGCACCGTGATGATATTATCTAAATAAGTATCTGCTGCCGAAAAGTTGAATGGTTGCGGGTTGTCACCTAACAGATTGTTCAATGAATGTTGAACATCTAAAATATCTACTTGTTGGTCAACATTCGCATCGCCTGATTTATAAAACAATTTAAATGTGGAGGTAGAACCTACACCTGCACCCGTTTCTTGTCTCAAAACCAAAGGTTGCCCCGATAAAAACATCCATCCCAATGGATTAATCCAGTTCAAGTGATACTTATCAGCTGAATAATTCATACTCCCTATGTTGTTTCCATTAGCCTGTAAACTATAATAGGGATGGTCATCAAATGATTGGCTTGAATGATTGTAGGTGCATAAACTTGGCAAAATAAGTTCAGGCGTAACCGACAACTTTATCGAATCTACTTCAATGGATTGATTTTGGATATTTAAATTCGTAATGTGTAACGGAAGTGGAGTTTTAATACTACTGAGTTTATTATTTTCTAAATTCAAATATTGTAAGCGTGGCAATATAGAAATCAACGAAGGTACTTCACCCTTTAATAAGTTTTTTCCTAAATTCAAAGACGTCAGGTTCTCTGCTTGTAGTGAATTCAGCAAAGTCAGATTGATTATTGTAGACTTTATTTTTTCTGTCAATTGATTATCGTACAAATTTATCTGCTTGATTTTGGGCAAGGTGAATAGTATAAGAGGGAAATCGCCTGCTAGTTGATTTGATGGAAGTGACACAGCGGTTACATACCCCTCTTCAAAACTAACCCCCGGCCAATTTATTGAACTTATTCTATTGGATGATACGTTCCAATTAGTTGTCCAATTGAAGCCGGAAGTAGTGCTAAAGAAATTACACAAAGCCTGATAATCATAATAATTAATAGTGTTCGGTAACAATTTCACCCAGTTGCTGGCAGTAATGTTATTATCCTGCACCGATTCAAAAACACTATCCAATACATCAGTTTCCACAAAGAAACGATTTGAATTTAAAGTGTCGGCTGGAGCCGTGAACTGAAGATTAGCAACATACGAACTATCTTTTTTCAACCCATTGTTATGTATCAACGAACCAAGCAGTGTGGCATTTACTTTATTAAACACTACATCTTTGCTTAAATAGATCCTGTCTATCCAACTCTTGCCACTTATATCCACTTTGCCTTTATTGGCAATAGTGGCATTTAACGATACTTTTCTATCAGCAATGATCTGATCAGGTAATAGAACAGAAGTAACTTGTAAATCAGGTAGAGGGGGAAGAGCGATTTCTATCTTCTGGTAATTGAAATTATCACTCACATCACTGGTCTCATCGTCTTCATAAACTGAATTTAAATATGTACCAGTCTTAGCTTTCAAGTAATAATATGGAATTCCTGAAACATTAGGAATATATGGATTTGGAATTGTATCTCCCGCAGGATGCCAATCGATGGATGCTATGTTATTCATATCTGAAGTTACAACCAGATAATATGTTCCATATAATCTTTCGGGTATAGTAACTTGTGTACTATTATGATAAGAGTTGCCCGAAACCAATGAATCCAGATTTTGGACATCAGTTAATAGATATCCTGTGCTAGCGAAGTCTTTTGTAATATCAGGTACAAGCCATATTTTATCTCTCCAATTATTTTTTTGAGTTGAGCGTATTCCATCGTTTTTCACTGTCCATTCAACTGTCGTTTTGGAGCCTGAAGTCATGTTCTGAGCAACTATTGTTGAAACATGTAAATTTGGGAGTATTATTTTACCTTGTGTGATTAATAGATTATTTAAAAAGAAACGACCTCGTAGTGAAGCACTTCCTTCAAATTTAATTTTAGATGATGTAGTTCCACCAACAAGATCAACACTATAGGAACTTAAAGTATAAGTCGAGTCATTTTTTAATCCTATAGTAGTATGAACTAATTTATCATTAAGATATATTTTAAAATTGGTTGAATCACCTTTCCAAGCCATTGATTGAAACGAAAGATTAAATTTTCCCGAATTTAATGATAAATCTATAGCAGGAGTAGTAATAAAACCTAAAGTAGTACTTGCCCCTACTTTGATAGTACCCCCCGCCTGGTAGTTCCTATAACCTGTCCATCCAACATTTTGAGTATATGAATCTAAGCTTGTTGATATATCTATTCCACTTACTAGTGGACCTGGGTTTCCGTCTTTAAATCCATCAAAGTTTTCGGAAAGAATAATTTTAGGAGTTGTGAATAAAGGAATATTGACAATTAATTCCGTGCTTGAAGCAGAAGAATTACCAAAATACACAGCTTTTACTGTTATAGAATAATTTGTATTTGTAACAAGCCCTTTTATAGCTAAATTTGTAGTAGTAGTTGAACCATATATTAAGCCATCTTTATGTACTTCGTATTTTTCAACATCTCCGTATTCTGATACAGATGCATTCCATGATAAAATGATTGAACTATCATTTATTATTGTACTTAAAAGATTTGTTGGTGGATATGGTCTAAATCCAGTTTGAGTAAACATAAGTATATCTTGTGCATTAATTATCAAGATATTGATAATTAAAAAAGCGAATAAAACTTGTTTTCTTTTTTTCATAATCTTGTTTGATTAATAATCTGTTATCGCTTTCAGCTTTAGTTCTTTTTTTATATACTGATATTTTATTGTACTTTAATCCTAACATTTTAGTTATGAACACTTCAAATACACAAATCAATATGGCTCATTCATTGTTTGAGCACCAGAATGATCGACATTCACTCCATCTAAGGTTCATTCCTAGGTCAAAGTTTATATGAGTTTCATCTACTATTTTGCCGATGTCGTCTTATTTCAAGTCTTATTCTAGTACCGCCAGAATTTCCAGCATAGTTATTGTTTATATTTTATCCGCAGAATTTCGTAAGATTCTATCTACAAAGTTCTGCGGATAAGTTTTAATTCTACAATACTACTTTAAAGGTTTTAAATGCTGTTCTTACCAAATAGACTGCCCCTTGTTCTGATTTTATTGCCAAACGTTCACCTTGCGACTTTAAAATTTGGATTTGTACACCACCAATAGTATAAATGCCAATAGCATCACCTTGTGAAGTTCCTTCAACAATAATTTCATCTTGTGAGCTGTAAACTTTTACGATGTTATACGATGAAACGTTCAAAGCATTAGTAAGCTCAAAGCTTACTGTAAGCAGTGCATTAGCCGATATACTGGGTACAATATAAACACCACTAACTAACGAACTTGTTACATCACTTCCATTATATAATATAGTGTTTACTTTCCAGCCAATTGATGCCGTGAAATTGAATGTTGGGGTTGTGCCATATTCACACAATAAGTTGACAGAACCGCTCTCCGCCGATTTGATAGATAGTTGATATTGAGTTTTTTTGAAAGTAACTGAAAGCGTAGAAGTTGCAATTATGGAAGGCGATGTGAAAGTAAAAGTGCCATTGCTTTCTTTTACTTGCGAAGTTACATCTATGTTATTGAACAGAATTGAAGCTATTGTATAGTTATTGTTCGGTTTAATGGTGAAAGTTAATGTGCTGTCTTTCACTATTTGTATGTAATTACCACTAATATATTGTGTCTGACCGGTATTTACCGAACCATTAGCATCAAATATAACTTGCATATTATACAATGTGGGTACATTTGGAAAATCTTGTTCCTCGATATTGGCAAAACTTCCCCATTGAGCAGCTAACATATAAGCCATCTTTGATCCTGTAGGTACTACTAACTTACAAGTACTTTTAGACACAGAGTTAAATGTAGAATTCCCTTGCAAGGTAGGTGGAATATTACGCATTACTGTAAGTTTTTGTAAACCGGTACATGAAGAGAATGCACTTGAATTTAAAGAAACAATTGTTGGTGGTAAAATTACCTCTTGTAAACTTTTACAACCATTAAAAACATCATCCAAATACGTTAGAGAAGTACATTTAGAAAGATCCATTTTTTTTATTGAAGTCCTTTCAAAAGCTCTTCCATTAATCCCAATTAAAGAAATACAAGATGTAAAATCTATGTTTTGTAATCTGCTATCTCCAATAAAAGTACAATACGCTATGGTTTTTAATGCAACACATCGTGTTATATCCACTGTTTGTAAAGAATCACACCCATCAAAACCATTTATTGATAGTAGTGATGCTGGTAAGGTAATGTTTTTTAATCTTTTACAATAAGAAAATGCACTACCCTGAATTGTCTCTAAACCTGTACAAACTGTTAAATCCAAAAATGTTAGACTTGAACAAGAAGAAAACCATCCATCACCAATAGTTTTCAAATTAATGCAACCTGATAAATCAACGGATGACAATTTAGTACAACCGCCGAAAATTCCATATGGTGTATTAATATCACTAACTGTTGTACCAACAATATTTTTCGGAATAGAAACTGAAACCAAAGTAGTTTTATTACTAAAAGCATTAGATGGGAAAGCGTTATTTGCTAATGATGTCTCTTTAAGATTAAGATTCATCAGTGTCGTCAGGTTACTGTTCATAAATTGAATATCTGCATCGTTCAGATTACCAGTTACAATAAGGTTAGTTACCTGTGAAGGAGTATAACCGGCAGTGATTAACTGAACAGCAAATGTTCCAGGTGTAGATACTTCAATTGTTGCAGAAGTTTGTGCATTTACTAAAAGCATTGTCAAGCAAAAACACATTAAAAAGTAAAGTTTTTTCATTGTTGTAAGTTTTAAAATGATTTGTTCCCTACTCTCTTTCGGATTTTCGGGGTTTTCCGTATTTATATAACGCCAAACTAGTTTTAAAAAATCTATTTGGGTTGATAGTATATTATTTCTTATATATTTGTCGTTCTAGTTTACCTTCATCGGCCTTTAGCTTACCTATAAATAAAGTACTTATATTTCTTTAAAATTAAACTAATCATTTTCCTCTCTTGTAATAATATATTCCCGCACAAGGCACGAATATCAATGAAAAAACAATTGTGCTTGTTAATACAAATAATGCTCCCCACGTCAAATGCAAGGATTTAAACATGATACTGATGCCGACTAAAGAAAAAGACAATACTCCAGTAATGAAAACTATTTTTCTCATGATGTTTTATTTTATATTTGACTACTCTCTAGCTTTTCAGTTGCCGCTTCTCAATTCCAAGTGATGTATTAAACTCGCTCCTATTCTGATCATATCTCCGGTCTACAATGTAGCTGAGTCTAATTTTAAATTATCACAAATTTCCCTTTTTTTCCATTATATTCATACTCATATGCCTCTACAAAACCAATTCTACTTTTTTCGTATTTGGCATGCAGAATGTATATAGTAAACCCATGTAAATTAGACTTAGACCAACCAATGCTATTGTAGTGTCTCCAGTCATAATTACAAGATTATCTAACACCACTGTCAAAAGGCACAAAATCGTTATTAAATATCGTTTTTTCATTGCTTAGATGTTTTATGTTATATTGTTAATTGCTTACTTTCCTTTCTTGAAATAATATACACCTGTACAAGGAACAAATATCAAAGAAAAAATGATGGTACTTATTAAAATAAGTAAAGAGCCACCTGGTAATGTTTATATTAATTGAAAAGTATACCACCTATTAACTGAAAAGTGTACCAGTATAATTATGATAACGTGATACAAATTACGTTATATAGACATGATAAATATGTACACAAAACAGGAAATAATA
>Ga0247844_1002177_pt1 | contig 32867 bp, 36 predicted proteins | sample LaCtaG_FD_192421 | JGI IMG/M metagenome (GOLD analysis project Ga0247844, IMG submission 192421) | Freshwater microbial communities from meromictic Lake La Cruz, Castile-La Mancha, Spain - LaCruzMarch201714.5m_1 | ecosystem: Environmental > Aquatic > Freshwater > Lake | place: Spain: Castile-La...
CCAGCTGGACGATATTGACCGCCAGCGCCGCCTCGGGCGGGGGCAGGCCCGCCGTGACCGTGGTGCCGCCGCGCCGGGTCATCCGCCATGCGGCCTCGAGGGCCTTGGCCGAGCCGGCCATCTCGAACACGAAATCGGCCCCGCCACCCGTCAGACTGCGCAACTGTTCGACGGCATCGGGATCGGCGGCATGGATGGTCTGGACCGGGCCGAGACTGCGGGCCAGCGCCAGCTTGTCCTCGCTGATGTCCACGGCGATCACCGGACTGGCCCCCGCCGCCAGGGCTCCCAGTACCGAGGACAGGCCAACACCGCCGAGGCCGACGACGGCCACCGACTGGCCCGCCCGGACCTGCGCCGTATTCACCACCGCCCCCACTCCGGTCAGGACGGCACAGCCGAACAGGGCGGCATGCTCGAACGGCAGGTCGCGATCGACCTTCACCAGCGACCGCCGCGAGACCACCGCATGGGCCGCAAAGGCCGAGCAGCCGAGATGATGATGGAGCGTGCCCGCCGCATCATGGATGCGCCGCCCGCCGGCCAGCAGCTCGCCCTTGCCATTGGCTGCGGCACCCGGCTCGCACAGGGCCGGCCGCCCTCCGGCGCAGGGCTCGCAGTGGCCGCAGGAGGGCATGAAGACCATGACGACATGGTCGCCGACGGCGAGATCGGTCACCCCGGGCCCCAGCGCCTCGACCACCCCCGCCGCCTCATGGCCCAGCGCCATCGGCAGGGGCCGGGGCCGGTCGCCGTTGATGACGCTGAGATCGGAATGGCACAGGCCCGCGGCCTTGATGGCGACCAGCACCTCGTCCCGCCCCGGCGGATCCAGCGTCACCGTCTCCAGCGACAGCGGCCGGCTGTCGGCATAGGGGCGGGCGGCGCCCGTGGCTCTCAGAACGGCGGCGGTGGTCTGCATGAAGCGCAGGCTAGGCGCTTGACGCCGGGTCCGCCAAGCCCAAGGCTGGAGACTCAACGAAGCGCACCAATCGCGCTCAAGCAGCGAGCGACCGCGTCGCGAGCGTTAGCGCACCAAGGGAAGAGATGACCGGCACCATCGAACGGACGAAACGCGGCGACTACCGCCGGTTCCAGGCCATATCCACGCGCTGGATGGACAATGACGTCTACGGCCATGTGAACAATGTCGTCTACTATTCCTGGTTCGACACGGCGGTGAACCGGCTGCTGGTCGTCAACGGCATTATCGACATCCACGAGGGCAAGACCATCGGCCTGGTGGTCGAAACCGGCTGCCGCTATTTCTCCCCGACCGCCTTTCCGGACGAGATCGAGGCCGGGGTGCGCGTCGCCCACGTCGGCACCAGTTCCGTCCGCTACGAAATCGGCCTTTTCCGCAACAATGAGCAGGAAGCCGCCGCCGTCGGCTATTTCGTCCACGTCTATGTCGACCGCGACTCCAAACGCCCGGTGCCCGTGGACGAGAAGATGCGGGGCTTTCTGGAGAGCCTGAAAGCCTAGTCGTCCAGCCGCCCCATCAGCGCCAGCGCACCCACGGCGGTCAACACGCCCAGCGCAAAGGCACCGATGATGGCACCGGTGGCGACTGCGGTCGGGACGGTGACGGGGCGGGTCTCGTACCATTCCACGATGTCGGCCTCGTCAAGGTCATCTTCGGCATAGGCTTCGGCGTGATAGATGGCGTCTTCAGCGATCATGGCGGGGCTCCGTCCTCGGGTTGGAAATCCTGTAGCGCAGCAGAGGTTCCTGAACCGTGACACCGCCGCCGCCATCCGCTAGATGCCCGGCCTGATCATTTCGACCGCGCTCAAGCAGCGAGCCGCCGCGCGGCGAGCGTTAGCGCACACCAAGAGACCCCACCCATGGCCGGCCATTCCAAATTCAAGAACATCATGCACCGCAAGGGACGCGCCGATGCGCAGCGGTCCAAACTGTTCTCGAAACTGTCCCGCGACATCACCGTGGCCGCCAAACTGGGCATGCCCGATCCGGCCATGAACCCGCGCCTGCGACTGGCCGTGAACAACGCCAAGGCCGAGAGCCTTCCCCGCGACGTGATCCAGCGCGCCATCAACAAGGCCTCCGGCGGCGACGTCGATACGATGGAAGAGGTCCGCTACGAGGGCCGGGGCCCCGGCGGCGTCGGCATCATCGTCGAGGCCCTGACCGACAACCGTAACCGCGCCGCCTCCAACATCGGCGCGGCCTTCAAGAAGAACGGCGGGGCCCTGAGCGAGATGAACTCGGTCGCCTTCATGTGGAACCGCGTGGGCCGGATCATCTATCCCGCCGAGGCCGGCACCGAGGACGCTGTCATGGAGGCCGCCATCGAAGCCGGCGCCCAGGACGTCGAGAGCGATCTGGTCAAGCCCGACATCTATGAGGACGCCCCGGGCCACACCATCTGGACCACCTTCGAGGACCTCAATGAGGTCGCCGAGGCCCTCTCGAAAATCCTCGGCGATGCCAAATCCACCGCCCTGGTCTGGCGCCCGCAGACCGAGGTGGCCGTCACCGGCGAGGCGGTCGGCACCCTGATGAAGCTGCTGGATGCCCTGGACGCCGAGGACGACGTCCAGAATGTCTATTCAAACGAGGACATCTCGGACGAGGACATGGAGAAATACGCCGGCTGATGATCCGCCTGTAGCGGAGGGCGGTCCGGACCCGCGAGGGTCCGCTGGTTCTTCCGTGCAGTCCCCCAGCCGTGGTCATTGTTCGTCAACCTCGTTTGGGGCATGAATGGAACGAATGACGAACGAAACGACTCGAATCCTGGGGCTGGACCCCGGTCTGCGCCGCACCGGCTGGGGCGTTGTGGCCTCGGAAGGCTCGCGCCTGCGCTGGATTGCGCATGGCGTCATCGCCCCGCCCGAGACCGCGCCGTTCAGCGAGCGGCTACTGTTTCTGCTCGAGGCCGTCGGCGAGGTCTGCGCCGCCCATGACTGCGACGAGGCGGCGATCGAGGAGGTGTTCGTCAACATGAACCCGGTCTCCACCCTGAAGCTGGGCCACGCCCGGGCGGCGGTGATGCTGGCCCCGGCGCGGCATGGGCTGAGCGTGGCGGAGTATTCGCCGAACCTGATCAAGAAGGCCGTGGTCGGGGCCGGTCACGCCGACAAGACCCAGATCGCCTTCATGGTGAGGCGGTTGCTGCCCGCGGCCGGGGATGTGAAGGCCGACGCAGCGGACGCCCTTGCCGTGGCGATCACCCATGCGCAGATGCGCAAGCGGGCGCTGCTGGCGATGCTGCGGGGGGCGGCATGATCGGTCGCCTGAGAGGCGTGTTGGCCGAGGTCGAGGCGGACCACTGTCTGATCGACTGCGCCGGGGTGGGCTATGTGGTGGCCTGCGGGGCGCGGACGCTCGACCGGCTGCCGGCACCGGGCGACGAGGCGACCCTGCATATCGAATCGAACTGGAACGCCGAGAGCGGGCCGCGGCTGTTCGGCTTTCTGACCCGCGACGAGCGTCGGGCGTTCACCACCCTGACCGCCATCCAGGGCGTGGGGCCCAAGGCGGCCCTGTCGGTTCTGGACGTGTTGCCGCCCGGAGAGCTGGCGGCGGCGGTGGCGCGCGAGGACAAGGCGGCTGTGGCGCGGGCCAATGGCGTCGGGCCAAAGCTGGCTCTGCGCATCGTCACCGAGCTGAAGGGCAAGCCGCTGGGGGAAGCCTCCTTCACGCCGAGCGCGCCCGGCCTCCATGCCGAGATCGCATCGCCAAAGCCATCGGTCGCCGGTGAAGCCGTTTCAGCCCTGCTGGGTCTGGGCGTGGCCGAGGTCAACGCCCGCCGCACGGTCGATCAGGCCCTGCTCCGGCTGGGCGATGAGGCCGATCTGTCGGCGGTCATCCGCGCGGCGCTTCAGGAGCTCGGGCGTTGAGCGAGGACCGGATCATCTCGGGCCAGTCTGCGCCGGGCGAATCCCACGACCGCGCCCTGCGGCCGCAGACCCTGTCGGAATTCGTCGGCCAGGAGCAGGCCAAGGGCAATCTCAAGGTCTTCATCGACGCCGCACGGGGTCGGGGCGAGTCGCTCGACCATGTCCTGCTTTTCGGACCACCCGGTCTGGGCAAGACGACTCTGGCGCAGATCGTGGCGCGTGAACTCGGCGTCGGCTTCCGCGCGACCTCCGGGCCGATCCTGGCCAAGGCGGGGGATCTGGCGGCCATCCTGACCAATCTCGAACCCCGCGATGTGCTTTTCATAGACGAGATCCACCGGCTTGCTCCGACGGTCGAGGAGATCCTCTACCCGGCCATGGAGGACCATGTGCTGGACCTGATCATCGGCGAGGGGCCGTCGGCGCGGTCGGTGCGGATCGATCTGGCACCCTTTACCCTGGTCGGAGCGACGACGCGGGCGGGCCTGCTGGCCACGCCGCTGAGGGACCGGTTCGGTATCCCGCTGCGGCTGGAATTCTATACGCCCGAAGAGCTGGTCCGGGTCATCACCGGGGCTGCGCGCAAACTGGGCGTGGGCATCAACGACGATGGTGCGCGCGAGATCGCCAGTCGCTCGCGGGGCACGCCGCGCGTGGCCGGGCGGCTGCTGCGCCGGGTGCGGGATTTTGCTGGGGCCGAGGGCTCGCCGGTGATCGACCGGCTGTCTGCGGCGCGTGCGCTGGCGCGGCTGGAGGTGGACGAGGCGGGGCTCGACAGTCTCGACCGCCGGTTTCTCAAGGCCCTGATCGAAAACTATGGCGGCGGGCCGGTTGGCATGGATACGCTGGCGGCGGCCATCGCCGAGGCGCGCGATGCGGTCGAGGACGTGATCGAACCCTATCTGCTGCAACAGGGCTTCATCCAGCGCACGCCGCGCGGACGGACGGCCTGCGCGCGCGCCTATGCGCATCTGGGTCTGGCCGAACCGCCGAGGCCTGCGGAGCAAAGCGGTCTGTTCGGCGGCAAGTGAGCCCTTCACCTGCCGCCCGAACCCCGGCATGGTTGCAGCCTAGGGAGGCCGCATGGTGCGCCGGGCGATACGAACCGACAGACTGATCGCCGTGCTGGGCGTGGTGGTGATCGTGCTCGGCGCGTTGGCGATCTGGTTCGTCACCCGGGGATCGGGCGGTGGCTTCACCGAGGAGCCGACCTCGCGCCGCGTGCTGCGTCAGGCGCGCGAGCAACTGGGTCGAACCGCTGAGGTCCAGCTGATTGAACCGGGCCGGGGCCGGGTGGTCTGCGGCTATATCGCGGACGACCGCGGCGGCCGGGCCGTCGGCTTCATCTCCCGCCCGAACCGGATGCTCCTGAGCGAGGACCCCCTGAACGGGGAGTTCCGCGCCATGATCGCGGCGGACTGTCCCGGCTTCCCTGAGCCGCCGGCCATGCGGGCGGTTCCGTGACCGTCCCCGACACACCCAACGCCGGCCGATTCGAGGGCCGTGAGCACCGGTTGCCGATCCGCGTCTATTACGAGGACACGGACTTCACCGGTCTGGTCTATCATGCCAACTATGTTCGCTATTTCGAGCGGGGGCGGTCGGATGCCCTGCGCCTGATGGGCATAGGCCATGCCGAATTGCTCGATGGCGACAAGCCGATGGCCTTCGTGGTCTCGAAGATGGAGCTGCGGTTCCTCAAGCCCGCCCGGATCGACGATACTCTGGTCGTGAGGACCCACTATGACGCGGTGAAGGGGCCGCGGCTGCTGATTTCGCAGGCGATCACGCGCGGCGATGACCTTCTGTGCCGGGCCGAGGTCGAGGTCGTCTGTATTCATATGGACGGCCGGCCCCGAAGGCCGGGCGCCATCCTGCGCGAACAACTCGGACCATGGCTGGTGCCCGAAGCCTGACCATTTCCTCCGCCTGTCACGTGCAGACAGGTGACGACGCGGCCACACCTCGCTAGACCCGGGCCGGATCGCCACACAACCGCCACGCCCGTCCGGTGCACAGTGGTCGGAGAGACGGAAGGACGTTGAATGACCACCGCAGCTGAAGCTTCGATGATCAACCCGGTCGCCCTGTTTATGGAGGCCGATATCGTCGTGCAGGCGATCATGATCGGCCTCGCCATCGCCTCTTTGTGGTCCTGGGCCGTGATCGCCGACAAGGCGATGCGGTTCAGCGCGCTGAACCGCCTGGCCAACACCTTTGAGGCTGCGGTCGGCTCAGGCCGGTCGCTGGAGGATGTCGCCGCCCAGGCCGGGCCCAACCCAGAGCATCCTCTGCCGCGCATGCTGGTTATCGCGCTTGCCGACTGGCGCGAGGCGCGCACGCGCGGGCCGCTGACCGAGAACCAGGCCAATCTTCTGATGTCGCGCATTGACCGGGCGCTGGACAGCCTGATCGCCCGCGAGAGCCAGCGGGTCGAGAATGGTCTGGGCGTACTGTCTGTGGTGGCGACGTCCTCGCCCTTCGTCGGCCTGTTCGGGACGGTCTGGGGCATCATGAATGCCTTCGGGGCCATCGCCTTGTCTGGCAACACCAATCTGGCGACGGTGGCACCGGCCATCTCCGAGGCCCTGTTCGCCACGGCCCTCGGTCTGGCGGCCGCGATCCCGGCCTATATCGCCTACAACAAATTCTCGATCGACGCCGGCAAGTTCACGGGGCGGCTGGAAAGCTTCGCGGATGATCTGCAGGCTGCGGTGGCACGCCGTCTGGGCGGGTCGTCCGGCACCGCGCCGCAGCCGACCCGGGAGATCTGAGCATGGCCCTCTCAGGAGGCGGCGGCGGCGGACATGTCCGGGGCCGCAGACGGCCGCGCAAACGGCCGCTCAGTGAGATCAACGTCACGCCGCTGGTCGATGTGATGCTGGTGCTGCTGATCATCTTCATGATCTCCGCGCCGCTGCTGAACGTGGCCGTGCCGGTCGAACTGCCCAAGACGGACGCCAGTGCGGTCGACGCCTCGGATGATCCGGTGGTCATCTCGATCAAGCGCGACGGTGCCATCTATGTCGGCGAGCGGGAGGTCAGTTTTGACCGCCTTGTGCTGACGGTAGCGGAAGAGGGCGGCGCAGACGCCCGCGACAAGCCCGTGTCCGTGCGCGGCGACGGCCGGGCTCCCTATCAGGCCGTAGCCCGCGTCATGGCGCGCCTGTCCTCGGCGGGGTTCACAAAGCTGAACCTGATCACCGACACCGCCGGCGGCGCTCCGACGGACGTGGAGGGCTGACGCCTTGGAGCGGCCCGGGACCTCGCTGCTGGCCTCCATCGCCGTCCACGCGGCGGTGGTACTGGCCGTGGTGGGCTATGGCCTGCTGGGCTTCACGCGTGAGCCGCTGAACGTCGAAAGCGCTGTGCCTGTGTCGATCATTTCGGAGACCGTCATCGAGGCGGCTGCGCCGGACAATCCCGACGACGAGCTGGTCACCGAGGAGGCCGCGACGGCACCGGTTGCCCCGACGCCGCCCGAGCCGGTTCCCCCCGAGCCTGTCCCACCGACACCAGCGCCGGTGCCGGTCAAGAAGGCGACGCCCGCACGCCCGGTACCGCCCCGCGCCACTCCGCCGCCTCGCCCGCAGCCGCCGCGCCCGACTCCGCCTCGGCGGGAGGAATCGCTCGACCTCGACTCTCTCGCCGGCCCGCCGCGGCCGGGTCCGCGCCCCGGGCCGCGTCCGCCGACCGGTCAACAGGGGCAGGGCACGGCCCCCCGGGCTATCGGCAGGGCCTCGCTTCAGGCGCTGGCCAGCCAGGTTACGCCTTACTGGAACGTCAACTGCGATCTGCCCGGCTCGGATGATTTGACCATCGGCGTAAGGGTGACGCTGGATCAAAGGGGGGCGATCGTCGGGTCCCCGCGACTGACCCAGAGCCGTGGCGATCCAGTCTGGCGCGCCGCTGCGGACGGTGTGTTGCGCGCCATGCGGGCCGCTGCGCCTTTTGACATGCCTTCGGACTATCAGCAGCAGGAGATTGCCTTCTCCTTCCGCACGGCCACCATGTGCGGGAGCCGTTGAGCGTGTTTGATGCGTGATGCCAGTGTCGAAGCGGCGTTGTATGGTAATCCTGCGCGATCTTGGGCCGCCTGACCTGAAAGTCGCCGCATTCACGCCCAAGCTGGTCCCGGCGGCAGGTCCGGGTCGAGCCGACCTGTGCAGATTCGAGCTGGAGTGACTTCATGCGTCTGACTACCTTGCTGGCCTCGGTCGCCGTGATTGCGGTCTGCGCGCCTTCAATGGTCGCGGCACAGACGCCGCCGCCGCAGGAAGAAGAGGTCATCGTCGACCAGGGCGTACTGCGGCCCTTCCCGATCGCCGTGGCCAATTTCACCGGCCAGAACGGCGCTGATCTTGGCGGGGTAATCCGCGCCAATCTGAGGCGGTCCGGCTATTTCGAGCCGCTGGACCCCGCAGGTTTCGTCGAGACCGGTCTGACGCTGGCGAATGCGCCGAACTTTCCGCAGTGGACCTCGATCGGGGCCCAGGCGGTGCTGTACGGCGCGGTGACGCCCCGGCCCGACGGCCGCAACGACTTCGGCTTCCGCCTGTACGACCCCTATCGCCAGTGCCAGCTGGCATCTTACCAGTTCACCGCCACGCCCGAGCAATGGCGCCGGATCGGCCACAAGATCGCCGATCTGATCTATCAGCGCATGACCGGCGAGAGCGGCCTGTTCGACAGCCGCGTGGTTTTCGTCTCGGAAAGCGGCACCCAGCTGAACCGGCTGTCGCGTCTCGCCATCTCGGATCAGGACGGGTTCAATCCCGTCTATCTGACCCAGGGTGACGAGGTGATCATGTCGCCGCGTTTCTCGCTGAACGACCCCAATGAGATCACCTATGTGGCGCTCGGGCGGGACTACAGCCGCATCTATCTGTTCAACCTGTCGACTGGCCGGCGCGAGAGCCTCGGCGAGTTCGATGGTCAGGTGCTGGCCCCGCGCTTCTCGAACGACGGATCGAAGATGGCGTTTTCGATCATCCGGGGCGGCAATACCGACGTCTATGTGATGGACCTGTCGAGCCGCCAGCTGCGTCGCCTGACCAGCGATCCCGGTATCGACACCTCGCCGTCCTTCAGCCCGGACAACAGTCAGATCGTCTTCACCTCGGACCGGTCCGGCAGCGCGCGCCTCTATACGATGCGGGCCGACGGCACGGGCCAGCGGGCCATTTCGCGCGGCGGCGGCATCTACACAGCCCCGAACTGGAGCCCGCGCGGAGACCTGATCGCCTTTACCAAACAGGGCGGCGGCAGATTCTCGACCGGTGTGATGGCCACCGACGGCTCCGGCGAGCGTATCCTGTCGTCCAGCTATTTCGAGGAGGGGCCGTCCTGGGCTCCCAATGGCCGCTACATCATGTTCGCGCGGCAATCGCCCGGCGGGGACACCCGCCTGTGGACCGTCGATCTGTCAGGTCGGGTCGTGTCGCAGGCCGGTTATTCGGGCCGCGGTACCGATCCCGCCTGGTCCCCCCTGCTCGACGAACAGCCCGTCAACCTCGGCGGCGGCGGCCCTGACGGCTGTCCCACCTGATCAAGAAGGAGCCTTTCGGCTCAAACCCGCGTTATCGTGACTGGCGAAACCGCTGGCGCAACAGTAGCAACCCGCTAAAGCCAAGCTGGAGGCTTCGGCCTCACCTCAAGGAGACGACCTGATGATGAAAATTCCGACCCTCGTCCGTCTGGCCGCCGTCGGCATGGCCGTCACGGCCATTGCCGCCTGTACCCCGCGCACGCCCGCCGACACCGGCGCCGGCAACACCGTGCCGACCCCGGCCAATGACCAGTACACCGGCAACGCCGTTGCCCCCGTCTCGGGCGGCAATCTCGGTGCCCCCGCGCCCGGCTCGGAGCAGGATTTCGTCGTGAATATCGGCGATCGTGTCTATTTCGATCTCGACAGCTATGCGATCCGTTCGGAAGCCTTTCCGCGCCTCGACGCCCAGGTGGCCTGGCTGCAGCGCTATCCGGGCGTGACCATCCGTATCGAGGGCAATGCCGACGAACGCGGCACCCGTGAATACAACCTGGCCCTAGGTGCCCGCCGCGCTGAATCGGTTCGCACCTATCTGGTCGAGCGCGGCATCAACGCCGGGCGAATCGATACCATCAGCTATGGCAAGGAGCGTCCGATCGCGGCCGGCTCGAACGAGGAATCCTGGGCCCGCAACCGCAACGCCCACACTGCCATCGTCTCGGGGGCTGCGCGCTAGGACGGAACAGGACGAGGGCGCGGCCCGTCACGCCCTCGTCCATCCTCCCTTGTCTTGAACCGGCCGCAAATCGGTGGGACGAAAACAACCATGCTGAAGTTCCCCGCCGTCCTCCGTTCGCGCAACGCCCTGATCTCGGTCCTGGGCATCGTCCTGATTGCGGGCACGACCACGGTCGTGGCCCAGACCACACCGCTTGAGCCGGTGCAATGGGACAAGCGGCGGCTTGAACAGCTGGACCGCAATGTCCGCCGGCTCGAACGCGCCTTGACCCAGCGCAACGCCGCCGGTGATCCTGTGATTATCGAGCCGGATCCCGAGGTCATCGCCCTTCAGGGTCGTGTGGGTCTGATGGACCGCCGGCTGGCAGATATGGAGGCGACCGTCCAGCGCGTAAACGGCGACATAGAGCGGCTGACCTTCCAGCTCGATGAGGCCGGGCGCGACAACACCGCCCTGGCCAATCGTGTGCGTGACGCCGAGGGCCGCCTGCGTGTCATCGAGGCCGCGGCGGCGCGCGAGGCCGAGCTCAATTCACCCATTCCCACCACCTCGCCGACCGGTGACGCGGTGCGCGACCTGACTGCTGCCGCCCGCCTCGCGGCCACCGACCCCCAGCGGGGCGAGCGGGCCCTCCAGACCGTCATCCTCGCCTGGCCGGATACGCCGCAGGCGCGGGAGGCCTCCAGCCGTCTGGGCGACCTGCGCGTTGCGGCCGGCGATCCGGCCGGTGCGGTATCTGCCTATGCCACGGCCCTGCAAGGCTGGCCGACGGCCCCCTGGGCCCCCTCGACGACCCTCGAGCTGGCCAACGCCCTGAATGCGACGGATCGCAAGACCCAGGCCTGTACCGCCCTGACCGAGTTCACCCGCCGCTACGCCGAGACGGCCAGCCCCGCAGTGCGAACCAGGTCCACCGAGACCCGCACCCGTATCGGCTGCCCGGCCGCTGCGCCCGCCGCGCAGCCGGCCCGGAGAGGGGGCTGACCCCAGACCCCGCCGACTGGATCGGGTCCGCGCGGGCCATCCTGTCCGCGCGGCTCCGGACGCACACCGACCGGCCGCTCGCCCTGGCCCTGTCCGGAGGCGGCGATTCCATGGCCTTGCTTCACCTCGCCGCCGACTGGGCGCGGGCGAAGGGTCGCCGTCTGCTGGCCCTGACCGTCGACCATGGTCTGAACCCCGACAGCCCCGACTGGACGGCCGTCGCTGAGCGCGCCGCCCATGCGGCCGGGGCCGACTGGCGCGGACTGCACTGGACCGGCCCGAAGCCCGCGAGCGGCCTGCCGGCCGCCGCCCGCACCGCCCGCCATCGGCTGATCGCAGAGGCGGCACGGGAGGCGGGCGCCCGGGTCGTGCTGTTCGGCCATACCGCCACCGATATCGTCGAGGGCGAACTGATGCGGGACCAGGGATCGACTCTCGGCCGGCTGCGCGAATGGTCGCCGTCTCCGGCCTGGCCCGAGGGGCGGGGCTTGATGCTACTGCGTCCGATGCTGGACGCCGGGCGGGAAGACGTGCGGCAATGGCTGGCAGGGCAGGGGGGCACCTGGATCGATGATCCGGGGAATGACGACCCGAGGTTTGCCAGAAGCCGGGCGCGGCAGGCTCTAACCCTTCTCCCGATGGGAGAAGGTGGCCTGGAGGGCCGGATGAGGGTCGACTGGATGAGCGGCGAAGCCGCCCCCGGACAGTCGCCCCTCACCCTTTCGCGCAAGAACGACGGCTGCGCCGTCGTGCGCTCAATCCCTCTCCCATGGGGAGAGGGATCAATTGATGTTGAACGATCTACCGACATTCACACCCTCGCCGCCGTCCTCGTCTGTGTCGGCGGCGGCGACCGGCTGCCGCGTGGAGACCGGCTCTCCGCCATTCTCGACCGGCTGCGCGCCGCTGAGGACTTCACCGCCAGCCTCTGCGGAGCCCGGATTGAGGCGCGCGGCGCACAAGTTTTCGTGACCCGCGAGGCGGGCGAGTTCGTTCGCAGGCCTTGCCAGCCTCTGCCGCTTGACCCGGGTGTCGAGACCATCTGGGACGGCCGCTGGGCGATCACGGTCGGGTCGTCCGGATGGTCCGTCGCCCCCGCCGCCGGGCGCATGGCGAGCCTTTCGGACGCCGACCGGGCCGTAATGAAGGCCTTGCCGCCTGCGGCCCGCGGTTCCCAGCCTGTGCTGATCCGGAACGATGCGACTGCGCCGGTTCTTGCAGGGCCGGCGGGCAGGGCGACGTCGCTGGTCGGGGAGAGACTGGCGCTGGCGCTGGACCGAATGACGCACGAACGGGACCTTGGTGCCGCCATCCATGGCGCATTGCCGCGGAACCACCTATTTTCCGAAGCAGATCACTGACGACCGGGCGCTACGGCGCACCCAGGGAACGATACGAGAATGAACCTGCGCAATCTGGCCATCTGGGGCGTCATTATCCTCGGTGCCATGGCCTTCTATGTCGCTGCCAGCCGCCCGGGCGGCCTCACCGCCCCGCCCGGTGCCAAGGAGGCGGCGGCGGCGCGTCCTGTGGCGATGAGCTATTCCGACCTGCTCAAGGCCCGCGATGACCGGAACATCGTCAAGGTCGAGGTGCGCGGCGAAATGGTCAAGGCGACCCTGCGCGACGGCAAGGTGGTCAATGTCATTACGCCCGTCCCCAATTCTGCCCTCGTCGACACCATCCAGGCATCCGGTGCGTCGGTCGACGTCAAGACCACCCGCCAGTCGCTTTGGGTCAGCGCCCTGATCGGCCTGCTGCCCTTCATCCTGATCATTGGCCTGTGGATCCTGATCATGCGCCAGATGCAGGGTGGCGCGCGCGGGGCCATGGGCTTCGGCAAGTCCAAGGCCAAGCTGCTGACCGAGCACAAGGGTCGCAAGATGTTCGAGGATGTCGCCGGCGTGGATGAGGCCAAGGAGGAGCTTCAGGAGGTCGTCGACTTCCTCAAGGACCCGGCCAAATTCCAGCGTCTGGGCGGCAAGATTCCCAAGGGTGCCCTGCTGGTCGGCCCTCCCGGAACCGGCAAGACCCTGCTGGCCCGCGCCGTCGCGGGTGAAGCGGGTGTGCCCTTCTTCTCCATCTCGGGCTCTGACTTCGTCGAGATGTTCGTCGGCGTCGGTGCCAGCCGCGTGCGCGACATGTTCGAACAGGCCAAGAAGAACGCGCCCTGCATCATCTTCATCGATGAGATCGACGCCGTCGGCCGTCATCGCGGTGCCGGTCTCGGCGGCGGCAACGATGAGCGCGAACAGACGCTGAACCAGCTGCTGGTCGAGATGGACGGGTTCGAGGCCAATGAAGGCATCATCCTGATCGCAGCGACCAACCGTCCCGACGTTCTGGACCCGGCCCTGCTGCGTCCCGGCCGCTTCGACCGTCAGGTCGTGGTGCCCAATCCCGATGTGAACGGTCGCGAGAAGATCCTGCGCGTGCACATGAAGGACGTGCCCCTGGCCGCCGACGTCAACACCAAGACCATCGCGCGCGGCACCCCCGGCTTCTCCGGCGCCGACCTGGCCAACCTCGTCAATGAGGCGGCCCTGATGGCGGCCCGCAAGGACCGCCGCATGGTCACCCACCGCGACTTCGAGGACGCCAAGGACAAGGTCATGATGGGCGCCGAGCGCAAATCCATGGCCATGAACGAGGAAGAGCGCCGCCTGACGGCCTATCACGAGGGCGGCCACGCCATCGTGGCGATGAACGTCAAGATGGCCGATCCCGTGCACAAGGCGACCATCGTCCCGCGCGGCCAGGCCCTCGGCATGGTCATGCAACTGCCGGAAGGCGACCGCTATTCTATGAAATACCAGCAGATGGTCGATCGTATCGCCATCATGGCCGGCGGCCGCGTGGCCGAGGAGTTGATCTTCGGCAAGGAGAACATCACCTCCGGTGCCTCGTCCGACATCCAGCAGGCCTCCAAACTGGCGCGCCGCATGGTGACCCAGTGGGGCTTCTCGGACGTCCTCGGGACTGTGGCCTATGGCGAGAACGAGCAGGAGGTCTTCCTCGGCCACTCGGTCGCGCGCAGCCAGAATGTCTCGGAGGACACGGCCCGGATCATCGATTCCGAAGTCAAGCGTCTGGTCACCGAGGGCTGGGACGAGGCCCGCCAGATCCTGACCGACAAGGCCGCGGATCTCGAGACCCTGGCCCAGGCCCTGCTCGAGTATGAGACCCTGTCCGGCCAGGAGATCAGGGACCTGCTCGAAAAGGGCGTGGCCCCGAACCGCGACGAGAGCAATTTCCCCACCGCCGGCCCGTCGGTTTCCGTGCCGATTACCCCGGTAGCGGACGCCGCCCCGGTCGAGACCCAGACCGTCCACTGACCGGCTGAAAAGTCAAAACCCGTCGCGGACATTCCCGGCGACGGGTTTTGACTGACGAACACGTCTGCATTTCAAACAAGTCTGTGAGACACAGCTTCTTGCCAATACCGACCCGCTCGTCCACCCCGGACAAGAGCCGGCTACAGGAGAGTCGCTGCATGCCTGCCAAGCCCCGCCTGAACTCCCCCGAGGACGACCTCGCCTTCATGCGCGCGATCGTCGAGGGCGGCGGACGCCCGCCCATGACCCTGGCCGTCTGCTATCTGGCCGGAGGTCTCCTGTACGGTCTGCAGTGCCTGTTCCATGTCGGTCAGGCGACCGGCCTGATCGACTGGCCCGACCTCGCCAACCTCGCCTTCGTCGTCGGCATCAGCCTGACCTTCCTGTCGATCCTGACCTGGGCGATTCTCAGGGACCGCAAGACCGGTGGCTCCAATCGCGGCCCCATGGCGACGCGCAGCCTGAACGCCGCCTTCAGCGCCACCGGCATGGCCAACTGCGCCGTGATCATCGTCTTCGGCGTGGGCGCATACCGGGACCAGGATTTCGCCATCTGGCTCTATTACGCGGCCATCGTCTTCGCCCTGCAGGCCGCAGCCTGGTACATGGCCTGGACGCTGAAGCGGAAGGGCTGGATGCTGGCCACGGCCCTCGGCGGCTGGGTTACGGCGGTGGCGCTCGGCGTTCTGGTGCGTGAGCCCATGCTCTATCTCGGCGTCTGCACCGTCGCCCTGTTCGCCCTGTTCGCCCTGCCCGGATGGATCCTGTTCCGCGACGCCCGCGCCGCCTCGAAGGGGAGCTGAGCACGCCATGGGTCTGGCCGATCTGGGACGGATCGACGAGGTCATCCACGGCCGCTTGCGGCTGGGGATTATGGTCTATCTGTCCGACGCCGACAGCGCCGACTTCACCGAGCTCAAGACGGTGCTTGAGGCGACCCAGGGCAATCTCTCGGTTCATCTGAAGAAGCTGGAAGAGGCGGGCTTCGTCGACATCGACAAGAGCTTCAAGGACAACAAACCCCTGACCCGGGTGTCGATCACGCCCGCCGGCCGCAAGGCGTTCGGTGCCTATCTGGACGCCATCGGCAGTTTGATCGGCGGCAAGGACTGATGCCCCGCCCCCAGGTCATGGGCATCGTCAATGTCACGCCCGACAGTTTCTCGGACGGCGGCCGGCTGGCCTCGGTCGAGGCGGCGGTGGCGCACGGCCTCGCGCTGGTCGAACAGGGGGCGGACGTCCTCGACATCGGCGGTGAAAGCACCCGGCCCGGAGCCGCGCCGGTGTCAGAGGCCGAAGAGATCGCCCGAACCATTCCGGTCATCGAAGGCCTGCGGGCCGCCCACTGGGCCGGGCCGATCAGCATTGACACCATGAAGCCCGCCGTGGCCCGCGCCGCCGTCGCCGCCGGGGCCACCATGTGGAACGATGTGACGGCCCTCGGCTTCGCGCCTGACAGTCTCACGACTGCCGCCGAGCTCGGCTGCGATGTGGTGCTCATGCATATGCGCGGCGAACCACAATCCATGCAGGCCGATCCCCGCTATGACGACGTCGTCGCCGAGGTCTGCGCCGAACTGGCGGCCCGGGCCGTTGCGGCCATGGCGGCGGGGGTGGTGCGCGAGCGGATCTGGCTCGATCCCGGCATCGGCTTCGGCAAGACCCTGGCCCACAACCTGGCCCTGACGGCGGATCTGGACCGGCTGGTCGAGCTTGGCTTCCCGGTCCTCTTCGGTGCCAGCCGCAAGCGGATGATCCTCGGGATTGACCCGACCGCCACCGATCCCGGCGATCGCATCGGCGGGTCGGTCGCCCTCGCCCTGGCCGCCGCCGGTCGCGGGGTCCGCATGATCCGCGTCCATGACGTGCGCGAGACCGTTCAGGCGTTACGGCTTCTGGCCGCGCTTTCCCCTGACTAAACGCTTGCCCGGAGACCCGGCCTGTTCCATCTCAACCCCATGAGTGGATCCTGGATCAATCCCTGGCTTGCCCTTCTGATCGCGGGTGTTCTCGAGGTCGTCTGGGCCTCCAGCTTCAAATACGTCGGCACCCAACGTCCGCTGATCTCGGTGGGCGTCGCGATCGTCATGGCCGCGAGCTTCTATTTCCTCTGGGTTGCGACGCAGAAACTGCCGATCGGAACCGCCTACGCCATCTGGACCGGCATCGGTGCCGTCGGCGCCGCAACGGTCGGCATCCTTGTCTTCGGTGAGCCGGCGACGGCCCTGCGGATCGTCTGCATCGTCCTGATCGTGGCCGGTATCGTCGGGTTGAAGCTTTTCTCGGGCGCGCATTGATGACGGGAGTTTCGCCCGGCCGCGTCCTGATCATCGCCGGCTCGGACTCCGGCGGCGGGGCCGGCATCCAGGCCGACATCAAGGCCGTGACCCTGCTCGGCGGATATGCCGCCACGGCCATCACGGCGATCACCGTCCAGAACACCCTCGGTGTCCACGGCGTGCACGCCCTGCCGCTGGACCTGATCGAGGCCCAGGCGCGCGCCGTGCTCGACGATATCGGTGCCGATGCCATCAAGACCGGAATGCTGGGCTCCATCGCTGTGGTCGAACGGGTGGCGGCCATCCTCGACACATCCGCGGCCCCGGCGGTGATCGATCCGGTCATGATCGCCAAGGGCGGAGCGGCCCTGCTGGCGGATGACGCCGTGGCCGCGGTGCGCACGCTGATGGTCCCCCGCGCGGCCCTGCTGACCCCCAATGCGCCCGAGGCCGAGGCCCTGACCGGCATCGCCGTCACCGACCTCGACGGCCAGCACCGCGCCGGCGAGGCCCTGCTGGCCATGGGCGCGCGGGCGGTGCTGATGAAGGGCGGCCATGTGCCGGGGGCGACCGTCGTGGACCTGCTTCTGACCCCGTCCGGCGAAACCCTGCTGGAAGGCGAACGGTTCAACACCCGCAACACCCACGGCACAGGCTGCACCCTGGCCAGCGCCTGCGCGGCGGGGCTGGCGAAGGGATTGCCGCTCGAGGCCGCCGTGGCAGAGGCCTGGGCCTATGTCGCCGAGGCCATCCGCCGCGCCCCGGGACTGGGCAGTGGCCACGGGCCGCTGGACCACGGCTGGCCGGTACGGGACCACAAATGACCGATCTCAATGCCCGCCTCGCCGGGATCGTCCGTGCCGACCCCGGCCTGATGCACGTCCTGACCACGGTGCGCGGCCTCGGTCTGATTGACTGCCGGGTCTTTTCCGGTGCGGTCTATCAGAGCGTCTGGAACGCCGTGACCGGCCGTCCGGCCGGCTATGGTCGCAAGGACTATGACCTCGGCTATTTCGACCCGGACACGAGCTGGGACGCCGAGGACCTGGTCATCAAACGGGTCGCCGCCGCCTTTGACGAACCGTTCCGGTTAGAGGTCGAGGTGCGCAACCAGGCCCGCGTGCACCTCTGGTTCCCCGACCGCTTCGGCGAATCCTATGAAGCCCTGACCGGCACGGACGAGGCGCTCAAACGCTTTGTGGCACCGGCCTTTGCGGTCGGGGTGCGGCTGGAGTTCGATGACACGATCAGCATCGCGGCCCCGTTCGGGCTGGAGGATGTTTTCTCCCTGACCCTTCGCCCCAACCCGGACCGGCCGCGCGCGAAGGGCTGGGACAAGGTTGTGGCCAGCGCCCGCGCGCGGTGGCCGGAGCTGACCGTCATCGAACCGGACCCCGCCTGATGCGCCAGTGGACCGTCGACGCCTTCGCCGCTGCCCCGTTCAAGGGCAACCCCGCCTGTGTGGTCGAGCCCTTCGACGTGTGGCCCGAGGCGGGCTGGATGCAGGCGCTGGCGAAGGAGAACAATCAGGCGGAGACCGCCTTCCTGCTGCGCACCGCCGATCCCGCCCGATTCGGCCTGCGCTGGTTCACGCCGGGGATGGAGGTCGATCTGTGCGGCCACGCCACCCTGGCCTCGGCCCATGTGCTGCTGGCCGAGCTGGGGCTGGAGGCCAGGGCCCTGACCTTCGATACCCGTTCAGGTCCACTGATCGTGAGTCGGACGAGCGGGGGCTATGAGATGGACTTTCCCGCCGATCCGCCGCGCCGGACGACGATGCCGGCGGGACTGGTCGAGGCGCTGGGCGTCACCCCGGTCGAGGTCCGGGCCGGGCGTTATCTGGTTGCCGTGCTGGCCGATGCGGCGGCGGTGCGGGCGGTCTCACCCGACATCCGCGCCCTGTCGGCAATCCGGGGCGAGGCGGGCGAGACCGGCCAGGTGATCGTCTGCGCCCTGGCCGATGCGACGGACGATGTCGATGTCGTCGACCGCTTCTTCGCGCCGGGCTGCGGGGTCGATGAGGATCCGGCGACCGGTTCGGCCCACTGCATTCTCGGGCCCCTGTATGCCGACACCCTGGGCCGGGCGACGGTGCGGTTCCGGCAGGTCTTCCCGGGCCGCGGCGGCGAGATCGAAACCGAAACCCGTGGCGACCGTGTGCTGTTGCGCGGACAGGCCGTCACCGTCATCGAGAGCCGGTTGAGGCTCTGAAACGCGAAGGGGGCGCGACCCTTGCGGATCGCGCCCCCGGACCTCCGGAGAGGAAGGTCAGACCCTACCAGCGACGGTCGTCGCGGTCGCGGCGTTCTTCACGCACCTGAAACGACAGGCGGTCGTAGCGACGGTCTAGTTCGGACCGTTCGCGGAACGACAGGCCGCCGCGCAGATAGCTGCGCTCCAGATAGACCAGGTCGTTCAGCTCGCGCCGGAGTCGGCTTGCTTCCCGGCGGCTGAGCGATCCGTTTCGTTCGCCGCGATCAATGCGGCGGTCGAGGTTGTATTTGCGCTGGCTGATGTTCTGCCAGCTGCCGCCCCGGTCCTGTTCGTAACGACCACCACGGTCATCATGATGGCGCGGGCCATAGGACTGGGCCATGGCGGGGACCGCGACGGAAGCCGCAGCCAGGGCGAGGGCGGGGATGAGCAACTTCTTCATCATCGGACTTCTCCTTGAGCGTTCCACGCAGACCGGGTGGCCGGCGTTGATGTGAGATGACCATTCCCCGGCTGAGCGCGATCTGAACGGCGCGTGTCAGCCTGTGTTCATGTCGATGAATGCGATGAACGCTCGCTCGCAGGACGTTTCTGGACCCTGGGACCGACATTTGCTGAAATAAGCGTCAAGTCGGCGTTCAGGCGCCGTTCAGAGGCCGGGGTCTAGACAGCGTTCCATGAACCGCACCCGCATCATTCTTCTGGCCGCCCTGATGGCCGCGACGCCTCTGGGCCAGGCCATGGCCCAGGACCGCGATCCGCGTGGCGGGCGGGGCGAACGCGAACAGCCGCGCCGCCAGATCAGTGAAGCCGAGGCCCTGTCCCGCGCCACAGCCCGTGCAGGCGGCGCCGACTATGTGGGTTCGCGCGGCCTGCGCGGCTCAAACTATGTGTTTGTTTTCCAGCGCCGTGGCGGCCAGGTCTTCGAGGTCTCCGTCTCCGCCTATGAATGATGAGGCCTGAATGCGTGTTCTGCTTGTCGAGGACGACGTCGATCTCTCGCGCCAGCTGAAATTGGCCTTGGGCGACGCCGGCTATGCCGTGGATCATGCCGCGGACGGCGAGGAAGCGCATTTCCTTGGCGACACCGAACCCTATGACGTGGTGGTGCTGGATCTCGGCCTGCCCAAGATCGACGGGGTCTCGGTGCTGGAGCGCTGGCGTCGCGACGGCAAGACCACGCCGGTCCTGATTCTCACCGCCCGCGGGGCGTGGTCCGACAAGGTCTCCGGCTTTGACGCCGGGGCCGACGACTATCTGACCAAACCCTTCCATACCGAGGAGCTGCTGGCCCGTTTGAGGGCGCTGCTGCGGCGGTCGGCGGGCATCGCCTCGGCGACCCTGTCGTGCGGCGGCCTGCGGCTGGATCCGCGTGCGGCTCGCGCTACCGTCAATGGCGAGCCTCTTCGGCTGACGTCACTGGAATATCGGCTGCTGCACTATGTGATGATGCATCAGGGCCGGGTCATCAGCCGCACCGAACTGGTCGAGCACCTGTACGATCAGGACTTTGATCGCGATTCAAACACCATAGAGGTGTTCGTCGGGCGTCTCCGCAAGAAGATCGGCGCAGACCGGATCGAGACCGTCCGCGGCCTCGGCTATCGCCTGACGCCCCTGTCCGGTGAAACCGAGGCGGCGTGACAGACCAGCCGGAGGCAAGGTCGAAATCCTGGGGTCGCTGGTTCGGGCGGCCGGGCCGAAGCCTGACACGTCGCCTGATCTGGCTGGCGTCGGCCTGGATTGTCCTGGCCCTGATGCTGACCGGTTGGGTGCTGACCAGCCAGTATCAGGAAAGCGCGCTACGCCGTCTGGGCGATGAGCTGCGCGGCACCCTCGATGAGGTGGTGATCGCCACGATCGTAACACCCGATGGGCTGGAGGTGGCCGAGATCAAGGACGCTCGAATGCTGCGCGGCCTGTCCGGCAAATACTGGATGGTGGCCGAGCCGCTTGCGGACGGCACGGTGAAGGTGCTGGCCCGTTCGCCGTCGCTCTCGGGTGAGACCCTGGCCATCCCGGTCGACCTGCCCTCCCGGCTGCAGACCGATCCGGGCGGGATCATCACCTACAGCGATCCGGGCATCCTCCGACCGCCGCTGCGCCAGCCGCTGAGGATCGGGGCCAGCCTGAAATTCATGCCGGACCGCGAGGCGCCGTTGATCTTTGTCGCCGGCATTGATCGGTCGATGATCGAGGCCGACGCCCGCCAGTTCGCCACCTACACCTGGATCGCCCTGCTGATCCTCGGCCTCGGCCTGGTCATCGCCGTCTTCCTTCAGGTGCAGATCGGCCTGCGTCCACTGTTCAGCCTGCGGAACGAGATCGCCGACGTCCGCAAGGGCAAGGCCGCCCGGATCGTCCACAGCTATCCCATGGAAATCCAGCCGTTGGCCGAACAGGTCAACCGCCTGCTCGACCACAATCAGGAGACGGTCGAGCGCCAGCGTACCCACGTCGGCAACCTCGCCCATGCGCTGAAGACACCACTCTCGGTCATGCTGGCCGAGGCCGGGACGCAGACGGGTATCCTGCCCGACATGGTCCGCAAACAGACCGAGGTGATGAAGGCCCAGGTCGATCACCACCTGCGCCGCGCCCGCGCCGCCGCCCGGGCCCAGCTGCTGGGGGAACGCACCCCCATCGCCGAGGTGCTGGATGAGATGGCGGTCATGCTCGAGCGGGTCTTCGAGGAGAAGTCTGTCGAGATCGACTGGCGCGCGCCGGACGAGCTTGGTTTCCGGGGCGAGCGTCAGGACCTGCAGGAGATCCTCGGCAATCTGATGGAAAATGCCTGCAAATGGGCGAAGCGCCGCGTCCGAATCTCTGCCGGTCCGACCGGTCTCGGCCAGATGGTGGTGGTGGTGGAGGACGACGGCCCCGGCCTGCCGGCCGACCAGCGCGATGCGGCTCTGGAGCGGGGCGCCCGCCTGGACGAAACCACGCCGGGCTCCGGTCTTGGCCTTTCCATCGTGGTCGAGCTGACGCGCGCCTACGGCGGCAGTATCACCCTGGCTGACAGTGATCTCGGCGGTCTGAAAGTGCTGCTGGAGTTGCCCGCAGCAGAGGCCTGACTTCATCCGTCGGAAAAGCGATTGTTAATCCCGCCCGCCTAAACTCCGACCCGCCGGCGCAAGGCCGGTCGGGGATCTGTCATGGCCGGGCTCTCCAGTGCCCATCGTACCGCACTGTCTGCCCTTCTGGCCCGGTGTCCTGACGTTGTGCTCAGGGCCGTGTCCGCGTCAGTGGCGTCCGCGGCTGGCAGCCAGGCCGCGGAAATGCGAGCCCTGATCGGCGAGGAGTTTCGTGACCGCGAACGCTGCGAACGGGTCCTGAAGCCGCTGGTTCCGATGTTCCGCGCGCGCGCGGACGGCATCGTCGCCATGACCTTTCCGCCTCATATCCTGCCGCGTCTTTGGCGTGCCGCAAGCGCGCGCGAGCCTGCCCTTCTGCAATATCTGGAAGGGGATGAGCCCGCGGCCACGATGGTGGCGGATCGTCTCTGCCGGGCCGCGGCCAGCGCCGTCCGTGACCAGCCTGACCTGATCTGGCCGCCCGGAGGCGATGAGGCCGCCCGTCAGAAAGGTCTCGACGACCTGACGGCCTGCCTCGATCTGGCCCATCTCGCGCGCCGTGGCCTGCCTTCTCTCGAAATCTGGGTCAAGCGCCCCGACGGCGACCAGATCGCAGCGCTGCGCCTGCTGTTCAAGGACTGCGCCGACGCGCGCGTTGACGGCGCTCCACGCGTGCTGGAGATGCTGTTCGCCCAACTGCCGGATGCCGTCCTGATCCTTCGGATCGTTGCCCTGGCCTCACTGGCAGCCGGTCAAGACAGCCTCCTCGGCGAGTCGGAGATGTCCGGCTTCGTTGATCGACTGATCGCCGGCGTCGATCTCCGTGCGCGCAGGATCAAGGCGTTCAAACCCGGTGCCGATCTGGCTCAGGTCGATGCGGTGATCGCCGATTTCAACTGGTGCGCGGGTGTGCTCGGTGAACTGGATGTGACCCTGTCGCTTGACCCGGGCAGTGCCTGGGGCAAGTCGGTGCGGGACGCGCGGGGCACCATTGCCGGACGCATGTCCAGCCTGCTCCGGGCGGCGGACAAGGCGGTGACCCTTGCCTTGCCGATGGAGCAGGTGAAGATCGGCCGGCTCAAGACCCGCGTGGTTCCCCGTCTGTCGACACGGGTCGACGGCCTTGCTGTCGAAGCCGCCCTGAGCCTGCTGAGCCTGGTCGGATCTGCACGCGGACCTGCCTCGACCTTCGGCTGCGAGGCAGACCGCAAGACACTGGTTTCCGCCCTTGGCGACCGGCTGTTGGACTACGCCGACCAGACGCTTCGGATGATCCGTGAAGGCGCGGTCGAGGGCGAGACCCACGCGTTCGAACTTATCGAACTGGCCGCGCTTTGCCTCGATCGCATCGACGCCGACGAGGCCGCCCATACGGTGCGGCGTCGGGCCGCGGCCGCAAGGGTGCCAGTAAAGGGCGCCGGGGCCTCGTCGCAGGCGGCATGATCGGCTAGACGGTCGGGATGACGGCATTCTGGATCATGGCGGCCCTGATGACGGCCCTCGCCGGTCTGTGCACTCTGGCCGGTGCGCGACGCGGTGCCGACGGCGAGGAGACCGTTTCCGCCGAGGCCGAACTGGCTGAACTGGATCGACTGAAGGCGCGTGGACTGCTTGACGAAGCCGCATGGACGGCGGCCCGGGCCGAGTCCGGTCGACGGATCCTCGCTTCCGACCGGGCAACCGCGCCTGTGCGGGCTGGAACCCGCGACCGGTTCATGGTGCTCGGCGGACTGGCCTGCACCGCCGCTGCCGCCCTGGTCCTCTATGTCCTGGTCGGCACGCCCGGCCTGCCGGACCAGGCCTATGAGCGACGTGTAGACCAGTGGACCACCGAACTGGAGACGCTTCAGCCCCCGCAGGTCGCGGCCGTGGCGGCCCGGGTGGTGAAAGAGCGGCCGAACGATCATGAGGCCCTGGCCATGCTCGGGGCGGCGCGATTCCAGGCCGGCGACCCGATCGGCGCGGCCTCGGCCTTCCGCCGGGCCCTGGCGCTGCAACCTGACGATGCCCAAAGCTGGGCGCGGCTCGGTGAGAGTCTGACCCGGGCCAACGGCGGTGTGGTCGGCGGCGACGCGGAAGCCGCCTTCGCCCAGGCCCTGCGTCGGGACCCGGGTCAGCTGGGCGCGCGCTATTTCCTCGGCGAGGCGGCGCTGGCCCGCAATGAGTTGGACAGGGTCCGGGCCATGTGGGGGCCGTTGATCGCAGCGCTCGACCCGGCCGATCCGCGCCGGCTGGATCTGCAACGTCGTATGCCGGGAGAGCCGGAATGAACTGGCTGCCCAGATCGCCCAAGGCGCGCCGCCGCCTGTGGGTGGTGGCTGTTGTCGCTCCGGTGCTGGCTGTCGCCGTCGGCCTGTCGCTTTACGCCATGCGGGACAGCGTGACCTTCTTCTTCTCCCCGTCCGAGGCCACGGCCGAGACGGCACCGGCCGGACGGGTCGTTCGTCTGGGGGGGCTGGTCGAGGCCGGCAGCGTGGTCCGCGGCGCCGACGGTGAGGTTGCCTTTGCGATTACGGACAATGCCGCCACCACCCGCATCGTCTATCAGGGCGATCTGCCCGATCTGTTTCGTGAGGGGCAGGGGGTGGTGACCCAGGGGGCCTTCCTGCCCGACCGCAGCTTCCGCGCCACCCAGGTCCTGGCCAAACACGATGAGAACTATATGCCGCGCGAGGTCGCTGACCGCCTGAAGGCCAAGGGTGAATGGCGGCCCGGGGGCGAAACGCCCGCCGCTGGAGCAGCAGACCTGTGATTGTTGAACTGGGCGCTTTCGCCCTGATCCTCGCCCTGGTGCTCTCTGTGCTGCAGACCGGCATGGCTGCGGCCGGTCGTCTGCGCCGCAGCCCGGTGCTGGCCGGCGCGGCCGAGGGCGCGGCCCTGGCCTGCGCGGGCGTTGTCGCCCTGGCTTTCGCCGTCCTGATCCTGGCCTTCGCGGTCTCGGACTTCTCGGTCGCCAATGTCGCGGCCAACAGCCACACCGACAAGCCGATGCTCTACAAGGTCTCCGCCGCCTGGGGCAGCCACGAGAGCTCGCTGGTCCTGTGGTGTCTGGTGCTGACCGGCTTCGGGGCAGTCCTGGCCCGCGCCCGGGGCCTGCCGTTCGGCCTCAAGGCTTCGGCTGTGGCGACCCAGGGTCTGCTCGGCGTGCTGTTCCTGGCCTTCGCCGTCTTCACCTCCAATCCCTTCGAGCGGCTGGATCCGGCTCCCTTTCAGGGCGGTTCGCTGAACCCCTTGCTGCAGGACCCCGCGCTCGCCTTCCATCCGCCCTTCCTCTACGCGGGCTATGTCGGCTTTTCGGTCTGTTTCTCGCTGGCGGTTGCGGCCCTGATCGAGGGTCGGGCCAATTCCAGCTTCTGGCCCGCCTGGGGGCGCTGGGTGCGGCCCTGGGCCCTGGCCAGCTGGGCCTTTCTGACGGTCGGCATCACCCTGGGCTCATTCTGGGCCTATTATGAGCTCGGCTGGGGCGGCTGGTGGTTCTGGGATCCCGTCGAGAATGCCAGCTTCCTGCCCTGGCTGGCCGGGGCGGCGCTGCTGCACTCGGCCGTGGTCACCGAGCGGCGCGGAGCCCTCGCGGGCTGGACGACCTTTCTCGCCCTGTTGACCTTCACCTTCTCCATGCTGGGGGCCTTCCTCGTCCGCTCCGGCGTCCTGACCAGTGTCCATGCCTTTGCCGTCGATCCCGAGCGCGGCCTGATGCTGCTGGCCATTCTCGGTGCCACCTCCGGCGTGGCCTTCGCCCTGTTCGCCTGGCGCGCGCCCCAGCTGAAGGGGGGCGGCATGTTCGCCCCGGTCAGCCGCGAGGGTGCGCTGGTGCTGAACAATGTCTTCCTGACCGCGGCCAGTGCCACCGTCCTGCTCGGCACCCTCTATCCGCTCATCCTCGAGGCCGCCAACGGTGCGACCATTTCGGTCGGGCCGCCCTATTTCGCCCTGACCTTCAACCCGCTGATGATCGCAGCCCTGCTGATCCTGCCCGCCGGGCCGCTGTTGTCGTGGAAGCGGGGGGATCTGAAGGGCGTCGGCCAGCGGCTGGCGCTGGCGGCGGGGGTCTCCATCCTGATCGCTCTGGCCGGCTGGATGGTCTTCGAGCCGAAGAAGGCCCTGTCCGCCGCCGGAATCGGCCTCGGTGGCTGGCTCATCCAGGGCGCCCTCGCCGAGGTGGCCGAACGGCTGCGCCTGTTCCGTGCGCCCCTGGCGGAGACCCTGCGCCGCGCCCGGGCCCTGCCGCTCGGGGCCTGGGGCACGACCCTGGCCCACGCCGGACTGGGCGTCTTCGTCCTGGGGGCGGTGGTCGAGACCGGTTATCGGGTCGAGGCTGCCCGGACCCTTGCCCCCGGCCAGACCATCGAGGCCGGCAAGTGGGCGGTGACGCTGGACTCCGTCGGCGTGGTCGAGGGGCCGAACTATCTGGCTGAACAGGGAAAACTGACCGTGACCCTGCGCGACGGCAGCGCGCCGAGGACCGTCACGGCCGAGCGTCGCTTCTTCCCGACCGGTGGCCAGACCACCACCGAGGTCGGGCTCGATTTCCGGGGACTGGACGACGTCTATGTGGTGCTGGGCGAGCGCGGGCGCACCGCAGCCGACGAACCGGCCTGGAACGTCCGTGTCTGGTGGAACCCCTGGGCGCGGCTGATCTTCCTCGGCCCGGCGATCATGGCCCTGGGTGGCCTGCTGTCGCTGCTGGACCGGCGGCTGAGGCTGGGCGTGAACCGGAAGGCCGCGGCATGAGGCGCGCCCTGCTGACCGCGATCGCCCTTATCCTGATCGCCACGCCGGTTGCGGCGCAGGAGCCCCCGCCGAAGCCGGACCGGCCGCTGGCGGATGCAGCCCAGGAGGCCCGCGCCCAGGCCCTGTTCAACGACATCCGCTGCGTCGTCTGCCAGCATGAGGCCATCGCCGACAGCCCCGCCGGGATCGCGGCCGATATGCGCAGTCTGGTGCGCGAAGAGATTGCAGCCGGGCGCAGCGATCAACAGGTCCGCGATGATCTGGTGCGCCGCTACGGCGACTTCGTCCTGTTCACCCCGCCGCTGCGGGGCGGCACCTGGCTGTTGTGGTTCGGTCCGCTCGCCATCGTGCTGGCGGTGGGGGTGGGCCTGCTGTTCATGGCCCGCCGTCGCCCGGTCGAGACTCCGGCGCTGACGGCCGCCGAAGAGGCCGATCTGGCGCGAATACTCGCCGATCAGGCGGTTCGCCCCGATACTGACGCAAAGCCGTCTGACCACTAGGAAGTGCAGGCCCCTCATCGCGCTGCGGCGTTGGTGAAACAGGCTGCCGCTCTGTATGACAAGACCGAACGGGCGTTCGCCGCCCGACGAGAGGATCGCAAGACACGCCTATGATGAAGCGCAAGGAATTCATGCTGGGGGCCATCGCTGGCCTGACCTTCGCCGCCGCAGCGACCGCCGGCGGCGTCATCGACTGGCCCTCGGCCAACGCAGGCCCGGTGGCGGGCTTCACGGGCCGTCTCGCGCCCACCGCCGGCGCCTCCGGCCTCGCCTTCGCCCCGCCGCAGGGCGCGCCGCTCAGCTTCGCCGACATCTTCGCCCAGGTCGCCCCGGCGGTGGTGCAGATTGATGTGAAGACGCGGGTGCGTCAGCCGAGCATGCTGCAGATCCCCGGGACACCCTTCGCCATCCCCAATCCGAACGGCGGGGAGGGGGGCGAGGAAGGCGAGGACGGAGAAGGCACCACCGCCATGGGTGCGGGCTCGGGCTTTTTCATTGCGGCCAATGGCTTCATCGTCACAAACAATCACGTCATCGCCGACGCGACCGAAATCATGGTCAAGCTGGCCGACGGTCGTGAGCTGGAGGCGCGCGTCATCGGTCGCGATGAGGCCACCGACCTCGCGGTCATCAAGGTCGAGGGCACGGACTTCCCCTTCGTGACCTTCGAGGAGACCGCCCAGCCGCGCGTGGGCGACTGGGTCATTGCCGTGGGCAATCCGTTCGGGCTCGGCGGGACGGCCACGGCCGGCATCGTGTCGGCCCAGAGCCGTCAGAACCTCGCCGATCCGACCTCCAGCTTCGTCGACTTCCTCCAGATTGATGCCGCCATCAACCGGGGCAACTCCGGTGGCCCGACGTTCGACATCTATGGCCGTGTGATCGGTGTGAACTCAGCCATCATCTCGCCCACGGGTGGATCGGTCGGGATCGGTTTCGCTATTCCCGCTTCTGTCGCCAAACCGGTCACCGATCAGCTCATGCGGGGCAACGCGGTCCAGCGAGGCTTCGTCGGTCTGGGTCTCCGAACCTTTGACGCAGATCGTTGGGAGGCCCTCGGCCAGGCCCGTGACTTCAAGGGGGCCTATGTCGAGTCCGTGACGCCGGACGCGCCCGCCGCTCAGGCGGGCGTCCAGGAAGGCGATCTTCTGGTTGGCGTGAACGGTCGCGCCGTCGCCAACGGCACCGAGGCGACCCGCGCCGTCGGCTCTGCCCGGCCGGGGGAAACCATCCGCCTCGAGGTCATCCGCGACGGCCGCAGGCGCACGATCAACGTGCGCTCCGGTGTCCGTCCGTCCGAGACAGATCTTCTGGCTGATCAGGATCAGGGCGGCGGTGAAGGGCCGCGGAATGCCCCCGCGACGCCCCAGGGACAGGTCGTGGAGGGCGCGACGGTGAGCTCGATCACCCCGGCCCAGCGCTCGCAGTATGGCATACCCGAGACTGTGACCGGGCTGATCGTAACGGGCGTCGCGCGGGGAACGCCGGCAGCCGAAGCCGGTCTGCAGGCCGGCTTTGTCATCAGTCGCGCCGGAAACCGGACGATTGGCAGTGCAGCCGACCTTGCCGCGGCGGTTCGGGAGATCAAGACGGCGGGCCGCCCGAGCATCCTCCTGTTCGTCACGGCCGGTGGGCAGCGGGGTACGCTCGTGCTCAAATTCGAGACCGAATGATCCGTCGATCCTGACAAAGCCGTAACTGCCCCCATCGCCGCCGATGCGCTAGCATCGGTGGCGACTTGCATTCGAGGGGCTGATTCCATGCGCATTCTGGTGGTCGAGGACGACGCCGAGGCCGCGACCGCCATGGTCCGGGGACTGACCGAAGCCGGGCACGAGCCGACCCACGCCGTCGACGGGGCCTTCGGCCTGCTGGAGGCGCAGAAGGGCGGCTATGACGTCTATGTCGTCGACCGGATGATGCCCCGCCTCGACGGCATCGGCATGGTTGAGACCCTGCGCAAGGACGGCGACCAGACCCCCGTCCTGTTCCTGTCCGCCCTCGGCGAGGTCGAGGATCGCGTCACGGGCCTCAAGGCCGGCGCGGATGACTATCTGGTCAAACCCTATGCCTTCTCCGAACTGATCGCCCGGGTCGAGGCCCTGTCGCGCCGCCGGGAGTCCGGCAGCGTGGCCACCATGCTCAAGGTCGGCGACCTCGAGATGAACCTCATCGCTCGCACCGTGCACCGCACCGGCAAGGAGATTGACCTGCAGCCGCGAGAGTTCCAGCTGCTGGAATTCCTGATGCGCCACGCCGGCCAGTCGGTGACCCGCACCATGCTGCTGGAGAAGGTCTGGGAATATCATTTCGACCCCCAGACCAATGTCATCGACGTCCACATCAGCCGCCTGCGCGCCAAGATCGACAAGGGCTTCGACCACGCCATGCTGCAGACGGTGCGCGGGGCCGGGTATCGGCTGGAGCCTTAAGGCAAAGACGTTCTCCCTCCCCCTCCGGGGGAGGGTGGTCGCGAAGCGACCGGGTGGGGAGGGCTCGGTGACATGGGCGCGATAGCCAGGGCCAGAAGTCTCCGAAAGAGGATGACCCCGGCAGAGGCGCGTCTATGGGTTCGATTGCGTGAGCTTCGTAGCGAGGGGCTTCATTTCCGTCGTCAACACCCCGAGCGGGGCTATATTCTGGACTTTGTTTGCTTGGGACGAGGACTGATTGTCGAGGTCGACGGGGGTTCGCATCTTGATCCGGATCGCGCCCGAAAGGACAGGGTGCGCGATGCCGTGCTCGGCCGCGAAGGGTTCGTGACCATGCGGGTCTCCAACGGAGACGTGAAAGAGAGAGTGGAGGAGGTCATACGAAACGTGCGGATGCGTTGCCTTGCCCTCCCCACCCGGTCGTCGCTGCGCGCCGACCACCCTCCCCCGAGGGGGGAGGGAGAATGAAGCTGCCCTCCCTTCTCCGCCGCACGCCCTTCCGGCTGACGCTGCTGTTCCTCGCCCTGTTCGCGGCGGCGGCCAGCGCCATCCTGGCCTATGTCTATTTCGCCTCCGCCTCTGAAGCCCGGACCAGGGCCGAGCGAGAGGTGCGCGGCGAGATGCAGGTGCTGACCGGCATCTACAGGGAACGCGGCTTCGACGCCCTGAACCGTGCCCTGATCGACCGCACCCTGCGCGACAACGCCTTCCTCTATCTGCTCAAGAACCCTGACGGCAGCCAGGTCACAGGCAGTCTGACCGACTTCCCCATCACGGAGATGGAGGGCGCCCAGGAGTGGATCAGCTTCCCGTTCACGGACACGGACGCTGAAGGCCAGGTCACCCGGCCGCAGGTCCGCGGTGTGCAGGTCCTGCTGGCGGACGACGGCATGCTGTTCGTCGGCCAGTCGCTCGGGGACACCGAAGCCTATCTGGCGCGCCTGACCCGGGCCCTGTGGACGGCCATGGGCATCGTCCTGCTGCTCGGTCTGGCGGGCGGGGTGCTGGTCAGTCGCAATATCGAGCACGCCATGGGCCGGCTCGGCAAGGTCGTCACGGCGGTGCAGGAGGGCGACCTCAAGGCCCGGGCCGAGGTCCGCAACTCCGGCGACGAACTGGACGAGCTGGGGGCCGGGCTCAACACCATGCTGGACCGGCTGGAAGGGTCGATGTCCTCGATCCGTCACGCCGGCGACGCCATCGCCCACGACCTGCGCTCGCCCCTGACCCGGATGCGGGCCAGGCTGGAGGTGGCGCTGATGGATGCTGACGCGGGCAAGATCAACGGCGTTGACGCGGTCCAGCTGGCGCTCGACGAGGCCGACAATCTGCTCAAGACCTTCAACACCGTTCTGGCCATCGCCCGGCTGCAGGCCGCGGCAGGCCGCACCCCCGATCCCAAGGTGTTCGACGCCGCCGATCTGGCCGCGGACATGGCCGAGCTCTATGAGCCCGCGTCAGAGGAAAAGGGGCTGGAGTTCTCCGCCGAGATCGAGCGCGGGCTGATGATCTCGGGCAACCAGCCCTTCCTCGCCCAGGCCCTGGCCAACATCATCGACAACGCCATCAAATACACCCCGACCGGCGGTGCCGTGATGCTGCGCGCCCGGCGGCGCTCTTCGGGCGAGATCGAATACTCCGTCACCGACACCGGCCCCGGTGTGCCCGAAGGGGATCGTGAGCGGGTCATCGAACGCTTCGTGCGCCTCGACAACAGCCGCACCGAGGCCGGTTCCGGCCTCGGCCTGGCGCTGGTCGGGGCGGTGATGGAGGCCCACGGCGGCCGCATCCTGCTGGATGAGGGGCCCGGCGAATACGGCGGCTTCGGCCCCGGCCTGCGCGTCGCCCTGGTCCTGCCGGCCGCCGAATGAGCGACGCGCTGGGCCCCCGGCTCGACCCTTGCGGCCCGGTCGTCGATCCGGTGGCCGCCGAACGGACCCTTGAACGCCTGTCCGAGGCGGCGCGCGAGGACGGCTGGTCCGACGCGCTGCAGGCCGCCTGGCCCGCCCTCGCCCCCGCCTTCTCCGCCTCGCCCTATCTGGCCGGGCTCGCGCGGCGCTGGCCCGAGCGGCTTCGACAGACGATCGAGGCCTCGCCGGAAGACCGGCTGGCGGCCATCCTGTCGGCGACCGACGGCCTGACCGGGGGTGCCGACGAGGCCCGGGCCCCGCTGCGCCGGCTCAAGGCCGAGCTGCATCTGCTGACCGCCCTGTGCGATCTCGGCGGCATCTGGGATCTGGACGCTGTCACCGGGGCGCTCAGCCGTTTCGCTGACGTCTCGACCCGGTCCGCCCTGCGGGCCGTAGCCCACGACCAGCGCGAGCGGGGCAAGCTGATCTCCGCCGCCGACGATCCGCGCGGCCCCATCCCCGGTCTGTTCGGCCTGGCCATGGGCAAGCACGGAGCCTTTGAGCTCAACTATTCCTCGGACATCGACATCAGCCTGTTCTGGGAGCCCGAAGCGCTGGAGAGCGCCCTCGCGGACGGGGTCGAGCCGCAGAAATTCTGCGATCGCGCCGCCCATGCGCTGGCCGCCCTGATGCAGGAGCGGACCGGCGACGGCTATGTCTTCCGCTTCGACCTGCGGCTGCGGCCCGATCCGTCCTCCACCCCGCCCGTGGTCGCCGCCCCCATGGCCCTGGCCTACTATGAAAGCGTCGGCCAGAACTGGGAGCGCGCCGCCTTCATCAAGGCCCGGCCGGTGATCGGCGACCTCGCCGCCGGCGCCGGGTTCGTCAATGCGCTGAGGCCCTTCATCTGGCGCCGCAGCCTCGACTATCCGGCCATCCTCGACATCCAGTCGATCAAGCGCCAGATCCACGTCCACAAGACCGGCGAGGGCATGGAGGCCGCCGGGGCCAATCTGAAACTGGGCCGGGGCGGCATCCGCGAGATCGAATTCTTCGCCCAGACCCAGCAGCTGATCCTCGGCGGCCGCGACCCCGCCCTGCGCAGTCCGCGCACGGTCGATGCCCTGGTCGCCCTGCGCGATGCGGGCCATGTCAGCCCCGAGGTCTGCGCCGACCTGACCGCGGCCTATGCCGCCCTGCGCGGTCTCGAGCACCGGGTGCAGATGCTCGACGACGAACAGACCCATATCCTGCCGGCAGAACCCGTCCGACGCTCGGCCGTGGCGGCCCTGGCGGGCGAGGGCGATCTCGTCGCCTTCGATCACAGGATCGAAGCCCTGCTGGTCGGGGTCAACCGCACCTATGGCCAACT
>Ga0247844_1002178_pt1 | contig 32838 bp, 8 predicted proteins | sample LaCtaG_FD_192421 | JGI IMG/M metagenome (GOLD analysis project Ga0247844, IMG submission 192421) | Freshwater microbial communities from meromictic Lake La Cruz, Castile-La Mancha, Spain - LaCruzMarch201714.5m_1 | ecosystem: Environmental > Aquatic > Freshwater > Lake | place: Spain: Castile-La...
GGGCGTGCTCGCGGGTCTGGTGTGGGCGCTGCGGCATCCCGCGGCCGGGATCGTCGAGCCGGAGGAAATGGACTTCCGTGAGGTGCTGGAGATGGCGCTGCCCTACCTCGGTGAGATGGTGGGGATCGATGGCGATTGGACGCCGCTTGAGGGTCGCCACCGTCTGTTTGCGGAGGATGTGGATGCGCAGGACCCTTGGCAATTCAAGAATATCCTGGTCGATTGATGTCGCTGCGGGTCCTTGATCAGATCGCATTATCGAAAAGGACGTGCAGGTCCCGCCCAAGGCGCGCATCGGCTTCGTCTACTATAATTTTACGGGATTATCGGCGCCCCCTCCCACCCGGGGCGCCCGGGTCTCAAGGGTGGCGGTCGCATGAGTCTCGAAATCATCTGGAGGCATTCATGTCGGGGGAGAGATCGACGGCAAGACGCCCGGCTCGCGCGCGCGGCGTCACACTCAGCACCCTGAGCGCGGCGGCCGCCGCGCTCGCGCTTGGCGCGGCGGCGGCGCTCGCGGACACGGTCAGCCAGACCGCGACCGATGCGGCGGGGGAGACTTCACTCACCCAGGGCCAGCACTGGGGCGCTGGTGTGCCAAACGGCGTCCCGGTGGCGGGTACGCCGCCGAGTGCCGGGTATGACTACATCAATGACGTTGGGGGCACCCTGACCCGCACCCCCACCTCCGGCGACCTCATCTTCGTCGGCGACTCGTTGACCTTCTCCAACGCGGCGCAGTTGCAGTTGCTCAACGCGAATGCGACCACGACCATCGACGACTTGAGGCTCGACCACGGTATCGTCGCGGCCGACGCGTCCGTTGGTGCCGGGACCGTCACGCTTGCGGGCACGCTCACGCTCGCGGCGGGCGGCGGTACCTTCCAGGTCGCCGACCCCGCGTCGACGCTCGCCATTGCCGCCGCGCTCGTCGACCCCGCCGCCGGACCCGGGGGCGACCTGCGGGTGAGCGGCAGCGTCGGCACCGTCCGCCTGGACTCGGCGGCCAACACCTATGCGGGCGCGACCGTCATCGACTCGGGGCGCCTCCAGATCTGGCACGGCAATGCCCTCGGCCTGACGGCGGCCGGGACCACCATCACCGGCACCGGTGGCCTGGTGCTCACCGGCGATATCACCACGTCCGAGCCCTTGACCCTGATCAGCCGCGCCGTCGACGAAACCACCGGGGAACCGGCCCACCTCTACAGTGTCGGCAACAACACCCTGGCCGGTCCCATCACCCTGTCGGCGGGGAGCGACCCGGATCTGCATGACACCTTCGCCATCGGTTCCCTGGCCGGGAACCTGACGGTGGCGGGCAACCTGACCGCCGATGCCACCAGCGACTATGCCTACCTCGGGTTCGGGGGGCCTGGTGACGTGAGGGTGACGGGCAACATCGATCTCAGCGCGGTTGCCTTGGAGGCTCAGGTGCTTGGGACCGGACCCGGGGCATTGACGATCGACGGTGACGTGAATCTGTCGGGCGGCACGGCCGACTTCGTCGCGGTCGCCGCCTTGAGCGGCGATATGACCGTCAACGGCAAGATCGATATGACCAACACCCCGGGGGGCGCCGCCGTTGCGAATGGGGGTGCGGGAACCTTGCTGCTCAATGGCGACATTGACATGTCCCCCCTCACGGATGATTACCGTGACGTGTACAATTTCGGGACTGGGACCACGGTCGTCAATGGCCGCATCACGGGGGCGGACTCGGTTGGGGCCTACGCGGGTAAGATCGTGCTTGGGTCCGGGGTCGACGTGAGCGGTACCGCCTGGATCTTTGCCGACAAGGACGCCATCGTCGATGCCACCGCGGTCCTCGGCGGACTCCAACTGGGTGCTGATCAGGAGCTCTTCGGTGACGGTACCCTGAAGGGCGATGTCGTGGCGATGGACGGTTCAATGGTGGACGCCGGCTGGAACTGGGGTGACCCGCCTGGGCATCTCACCATCACGGGTGACCTCAGCCTGGCGACCGACAGCGTGGTGTTGGTGGACCTCGACCCGACCGGAAGCGGGAGCGCCGACCTCTTGACGATCCTGGGCGAACTGGCGCTGGGCGAGGACGTGTTGATCGATTTCAACCTGCTCGGCGCGCTGGACGACCCGGTCTATCTCTTCCTGACCTATGGTTCCTGGGACGGCAGCGGCAATTTCGACGCGACCAATGTACCCAGCGGCTACGCGATCCGCTACGGTTATCAGGGCAACAATATGGCACTGGTGCCGGCCCCTGCGGCTTGGACCCTGGTCGGACTCGGCGCCCTGGGGCTCGCCGGGCGCCGTCGGTCGGGCACCGGGTAACAGGTCTATCCGCGCGGCGCCCGCGCGGCGGTCGCCCGCGCGCGCTCCGGGCACGCCGGTCGTGACGGCGAGTGCGTCAGGCTAACTGGGGTGCCCAGCCGGCTCCGACTCGAGGTTGAGGATATCCTGATCGGCCGGCAGCGAGGTCTTGGTGGACCTCGACCCAACCGAGAGCGCCGACCTCTTGACGATCCTGGGTCGACTGGCCTTAGGCGAGGACCTGTTGATCGGTTTCAACCCACTCGGCGCGTTGGACGAGAGCTAGGTGCGCTGTTCGGCCGGTTTCGGTTCGAGGTTCAGCAGGTCCTCGTCGGTCGGCACCGGTGCCGCCGGGGCACCTTCGGCCTCTTTCGGAACAAAGGCCTCGGGTATCCCCTTTGGCGCTTCCGTGCTTAATATAATACAATTAGGGTCATTATTGCGGCATTGCCTGCTAATGGCATTGGCCGCCTGCGGCAGGGCCAAGGCAACGCCGATCACCAGCAGTGCGAGGCCCGTTGATCGTGTGTTCATGTTATTTCTCTTCGTCGGTAGAAGGACCCGGGGTCGCGGAATCAGTCCGTTCACCCTTGCTGATTATATGGCAGGCTCCCCTTGGGAGTGCGATGTGGTTCCGCTTTTCCCGTGTTGCCGGACGGACGGCGCGGTTGCGCCGACAGACGCGGGTTCCCCGGCAATCCTGCCGTCGACCCTTATCGGCGCGGCCCGGGGTGCAGGGCGGCGCCGAGGCGGCCGGGCAAACCGCTGGCCTATGATGCTCTTGCGGCTCGGCCCATCCTGACCCAGGCCAGCAGCGCCCCCAGGACCGCCGCCCCCAGGCAGGCCGCCGGAAACAGGTCGGGATAGCGGACATAGAGGCTCAGGTCGTTGCCCAAGGCGACCGAGCCCACCGCGACCTGTTCTTCCCAGCGGGGGACCGATCCATAGAGCCGCCCCAGGGGGTCGGCGAAGAGTGTCAACCCCGTGTTCGCGCAACGCGCGAGCGAGCGGCGCGTGCTGATGGCGAGGATGCGGCTGTAGGCGGCGAGCTGCAGGGTCTCCGTGGAGCGGCCGAAGGGCCCGTCGTTAGAAATCACGATCAGCACCGCAGCCCCGTCGGCGACCAGGCGGGCGGTGCCCGCGGGATAGAGCACCTCGTAGCAGATGCGCACCCCGGCCCAGCGCTTCACGCCTTGGCGATCGCGGAAGGCGAAGCGGGTGGCGACCGGGTCACCCTTGAGGATCAGGCTCGTAGCGCCGTCGATCGGTAACGCGAGCGCCTCGAGCGCGGGGACGCGGTCGGCAAACGGCACCTGCTCGGCGAAGGGCACCAATTCCTGTTTGCGGTAGACCTTGAGCCGCGGGGCCTGATCCCGGGGGAGACCGCGGGCATAGCGCGCCAGTTGCGGGGTCACGAGCAAGGCGGAGTTGTATAGGTGCCGCTCATCCAACCGCTCCTGAAAGCCCAGGATCAGCGGCACATTCCAGCGCTCGACCACCAGCAACAGGTAGTCTCTGACGGCGGCTTGGGTGTTGACATCGAACGGCAGCGTCGCCTCCGGCCACACGACCAGGTCCGGGCGATGCGCAATGATGCTGTCGGTGCTGCGGATGACCATCTGCTCCATGGTCTTGACATAATCGCGCTGCGACTCCTGTTCCTTGCCCCCGTAGCCGACGTTGGGCTGCACCAGGGCGATCGTGATACGCGGTGCCTGCGCCAGCCGCGTTTCGACTTCGCCGATGCGATACCAGCCATAGCCGGCGGGCAGGGCGAGCATCGGCAGCGCGATCACGACCAGTCGCGGGAGCAGGCGTCGGAGCATCCCGCGCCCGCCCTCCGCGGCCAACGCCCAGGCCCGTGCGATCAGCACATTGAACAGGACCAGCCAGCAGGCGACGCCCCAGACCCCGACCAGGTCGCAATACTGGATCAGCCCATACCAATTGGCCTGGCTGTAGCCGAAAAAGGCGAGCGGGGTATGCAAGGGCTGGCGGGTGAGCAGCCATTCCCACCCGGTCCAGAGCGGCGGCAGGATCCACAGTGCATGGCGCCAGCCGACCAGGCGCCGGCCGGCGAAGAAGAGCAGCAGGATCGGCAGCATCAGGGCCGACTGCACGGTGAACACAAAGAGGCCCACGCCAGGTTCGACGACCAGCAGCCAGCGGGTGGCGATGGCCGTGCCGATCCAGAGCGCGAGCCAGCCGGAGGCGGCCGCCTGTCCCCAGGAAACGGGGCCGCGCAGCGCGAGCAACCAGGGGACCCAGCAGCACCAGGCGAGCGGTTCCAGGTGGACCTGGGCAAAGGACGGGAAAGACAGGCCGTAGAGCAGGCCGCTGAGCGTCGCCCAGCGATAGGGGTAAGGCCGCCTTACGCTGTCGGCGAGCGGGGGCGTCGGCGCGGCCCCGTGGGCGGCGGCCTCACCAGGCATGGGCGCGTCTGAAGTTCAGGGCGTCGGCGGCGCTCGCGCGTGCCGACCGCGGGCGCGGCCCCTCATTGGCAGATGGACTTGACACGCTCGGGAGCCTGCTTGTACCCGTTCAAGGACTGTCTTCTCGCGTCAGATCAAGTGTGGGACCTCAGGCGAGCGGGCGCACCGCCTCGGGGTTCGTGACCTGCATGGTCTCCGCCCCCACGGCCAGCACCGCCACCTCGTGCCGCAAGGCTGCCGTCGCCATCCCGGTACCCCTCGTCACCGCTGAAATGTCGTCAAAGGAACATCATAGCGCCAAGCGGGGCTCCGCCAAGGCAATGCTGATCATCGAATATTGCAACAGGGTCATGCTAGAATCTTCCCTGATGCGTTGTCTGTTGTAGGCGTTTCGTGGACGAAACGGGGCGACCTCCCGGCGCGTTCACCTGTTATCTCCTGTCTACACTGTGCTTCGGTTGTCAGTGACGCTTCGTGCGATCATGCGTAAGGCTTGGCGATTTATGCTGCATTCCCCAACGTCCTATATTTCGTCGAAACTGGAGACGCGCAATTCGCTCAAGAATGGTCATGGCGCCTTTGCCCGGGAGCCGATCGCCGTTGCCGAGGTGTTGATCGTTTTTGGGGGCGAGGTGATTACCGAGCACCAGCTTCGCGGGTTGTCGGCGACGCAGCGTCATCGATTGCTCCTGCAAGTCGAGGAAGGTCTGTATCTGGCCACGTCGCATGAGGGGCCTGGGGATTGGATCAATCATTCCTGTGACCCCAATGCCGGGTTGAGCGGTCAAATTGCCGTGGTCGCGCTCCGGCCCATCGCCGTCAATGAAGAAGTCTGTTACGACTATGCCATGAGCGACGGGTCGCCTTACAATGATTTCATATGCGAGTGCGGTTCGGTCAATTGTCGCCGCCGACTGAGCGGCTGTGATTGGAAAATACCGGAACTGCAACAACGCTACGCGGGATTCTTCTCTCCCTATCTGCAGCGTCGTATTACCGCGCTTGCCATGAGTCACCGCGCCGTCGGAAGTTCTGAGTGACTTGGCTTGGTACGCTGAATGAGCGTGTTTGCCGCAGTGCGCCAGTAGGGTAATTGTGATGCCCGAACCTTGCTACCAGACCTGGATCGACTTCCATGGTCATCTACTGATCCTGGGCTTCGGCGGTATCGGGCAGGGGGTCCTGCCGCTGCTGCTGCGCCACGTGCGCATGGCGCCGGAGCAGATCGCGATTGTGAGTGCGTCGGAGTGCGGCGCTGGTGTGGCGGCCGAGTATGGCGTCGCCGTTAGCCTGGAACCCTTGACGCGCGACAACTACCGTCAGGTCCTGGAGTCGCGCTTGGGCCCCGGCGATTTCCTGCTCAATCTGTCCATCAATGTCTCCAGCCTCGACCTGATCGCGTGGTGTCAGGACCACCAGGTGCTCTATCTGGACGCCTCGATCGAGCCCTGGTTGGGCGGCTACTGTGATCAATCGGTGCCGCCGGCGCGCCGCACCAACTATGCGCTGCGCGAGGCGGCACTGGCCCTGCGGCAACCGCAGGGTCCGCGTCCGACGGCGGTGCTGACCCACGGCGTCAATCCCGGGCTGGTGTCACACTTCGTCAAGCAGGCATTGCTCGATCTGGCGGCCGAGTTGCTGCCCACCGCCGCGCCGCCGCAGAACCGGGCGGCCTGGGCGGCGCTCGCCCGGCGGCTGGGGGTACGCGCGATTCATATCGCCGAGCGGGATACGCATACCGCGTCGCAACCCAAGCTACCCGGTGAATTCGTCAATACCTGGTCAGTCGATGGCTTTGTGGGAGAGGGCTGTCAGCCGGCCGAGCTGGGCTGGGGTACCCACGAACGTCATTGGCCGCGCGGCGCCCATCGCCATACCTTCGGCTGCGACTCCGCCATCTGGCTGGAGCGTCCGGGCGCCGCCGTGCGCGTGCGCAGTTGGACCCCCCTGGAGGGTCCCTACCACGGGTTTCTCATCACCCATGGCGAGGCGATCTCCATTGCGGACTATCTGACCGTCCGGGATGGCGATGACGCGGTTTACCGTCCCACCGTTCACTATGCCTATCATCCCTGCGACGCGGCGTTGCTGTCGCTGCACGAACTGGCCGGCAAGGGCTGGGTGATGCAGCCCCGGCAGCGACAGATGGAACTGTCGTCGATCACCGCCGGCACGGACGAATTGGGCGTACTGCTGTTGGGGCATGCCCGCGGCGCCTATTGGTACGGGTCGCGGCTGAGCATCGCGCAAGCCCGGGCACTGTGTCCTCACAACAATGCCACCACCCTGCAAACGTGCGCGGGCGTGCTCGCGGGTCTGGTGTGGGCGCTGCGGCATCCCGCGGCCGGGATCGTCGAGCCGGAGGAAATGGACTTCCGTGAGGTGCTGGAGATGGCGCTGCCCTACCTCGGTGAGATGGTGGGGATCTATGGCGATTGGACGCCGCTTGAGGGTCGCCACCGTCTGTTTGCGGAGGATGTGGATGCGCAGGACCCTTGGCAATTCAAGAATATCCTGGTCGATTGATGTCGCTGCGGGTCCTTGATCAATCTATCCTGCGTTTCAGACGGCTTCGGTGGCTTCTCTTTTTTCAGCGTCCCGCGACCCGGCGTGCCCTTCAGTCGACGGCAGCACCCGGTGAGTCGTCGGCCGCGGTCCTTGTGCTGTTTGGGTTCTTGCGCTAGGCTCATGCCGCCCGGGAAGCCAATGCCAGTCCGCTTCCCCGGCCAACGCCGGTCGCTGTTGAACGCGACCTTGAGTTGCACCGCGACGGCCTCGCTATGACCATGGGGGAGCATGGACGGCTCCGATACCCGCCTGCTCTTCGTCGATGACGACGCCACCTCCCTGGGCCTGCTGGTCGAGGACCTGGCGGACTACGGCTTCGCGATTTTCGTCGCCCGCGACGGCGCCGAGGGCCTGACCATTGCCGCCGCGGAGCGGCCCGAGCTCATACTCCTAGACATCGGGTTACCCGACCTCAGCGGCTATGAGGTCTGCCGTCGGCTCACGCGCAGCCCCGACACCGCGGGCATCCCGATCATCTTCCTCTCGGTCCTGACGGATCGCGACAGCAAGCTCCTGGGTTTCGCCTGCGGGGCGGTGGACTATATCTGCAAGCCCGCCCTCGATCCCGCGGAGGTGCAGGCGCGGGTCATGACCCACCTCGCCCAGAGCCGTCGGCTGCGCCTGGTGGCACAGCGACTCGCCGCTTACGAAGGGCGCTACGGATCGCTCGCGGCGCCGCCCGAATCCCCTGGGGGCGGCGAGGTCTTCGCCGCCCGGGCCAGCCGCATCGAGAAGGTGCGCACTATCCTCGACGCCGCCCTCGGCGAGCACCTCGCCATCGAGGCCCTGGCCGAACGCGTGCACCTGCACCCCAACACCCTGTCGCGGCAGTTCAGCGCCGTCTACGGCCAGAGTCTGAGCGATTACCGGCGCGAGCGTCGTCTGATGGTGGCCGCGCGGCTGCTGCGCGAGACCGATCTACCGATCAAGTCCATCGTTCGCGAGGTCGGCTATCGGCACGGTTCCGACTTCGCCCAGGCGTTCAAACGCCGCTTTGGGGTCGCGCCGAGCCTCTATCGGGCGGGCCTCGACGCCTCGACCCTGCCCGCGGGGGCCGGCACCGCGAGCGCATCCGGGCCGACCCGTCCGGGCGATTGAGGACATCAGCTCGGATCGCACCCCGCCGTGCCCGCCCGGGCATCCCCCGCGACCGTCTGCAAGGCGCGGCGCAACCGGGCCAGGTCCGCCCGCGCGGCGGGCCGATCGAAGGCGTTGAGGTTCCGCACCACCCTCAGCACGGCCTGCCGGATGCAGTCGCTCGCCGCGACCTCCACCGCCGCGATGGCGCCCGACAGGGGGCCGCCGCTCATCAGGCCGCGCCCCAGGAGCCGCTCCAACTCGTCCAGGCGCGCGCCCAGGTCTGTGTGTGCGGACGCCTGCGCGGGTGTCGGCGCGGGTGCCGTCGCGGCGCTTGCGGCCCGCGCCAGGGCGGCGGCCAGCTCCCGGCGCAGGGCCTCACGCAGGTCCGCCAGGTCCGTCGTACCGGTGCGCAGTGCGGCCTCCAGCGCGGCCGCGGCCGCCTGCAGGGGCGCCTCCCCGATGTTGGCGGCTGCGCCCTGCACCAGGTGCAGCAGGTGTGCGGCGGTCTGGACCTCGCCACCCGTCAGGGCGGCGTCCAGCGCCGCGGCGGTGTCGCGCTGCGTGGCGGCGAAGAGCCCCAGGACCTGCGCCGAGGCCCCGGTCGCCGCTACCGCCGGGGTGTCCGCCGGCGGCGGCTCGCCCAACCAGCGTGTCAACACCAGCCGCAGGTGCTCCGGCTCGATCGGCTTGGCAAGGTGTTCGTCGAAGCCTGCCGCGAGACAGGCGGCGCGGTCCTCCGCGAAGGCATAGGCGGTCTGGGCGATGACGGGCAGCCCCGCCAGGGCTGGCTCGCCGCGGAGGGCGCGGACCACGGCAAAGCCGTCCATCCCCGGCATCTCGATATCGAGCAGGAGCGCCCGGTAGTCGCCCCCGTGCAGCATCTCCAGTGCCGTCGGGCCGTCGGCGGCCACCGCCACGCTCAGCCCCAAGTCCGCGAGCAGCCCGCGGCCGATCTCCTGCCCCACCGGGTCGTCGTCCAGCAGCAGCACCGGCAGGCCCGGCCAGCGCCGTTGCCCGCTGTCGGCCGGCGTCGCGGCCGGGGCCGTGGCGGTGTCGCACCGAACCGTGAAGCGCAGCGTGGTGCCGCGCCCGGGGTGTGAGCGCAGACGGACCCGCCCGCCCATGGCCTCCACGATGCGCCGCACGAGATAGAGTCCGACTCCGGTCCCCGGGGGGCGCCGGGGGCTCAGGCCCGGGGCCTGGGCAAAGGCCTCGAACAGGTGCGCCTGCTGATCCCGGGGGATGCCCGTCCCGGTGTCGTGCACGGCACAGGTCAAGCGTACCCGCTGGTCCCCCTGCGGGCGTGCCGCCAGGGTCACCACGATGCGCCCGTGCGCGGTGAACTTGAGCGCGTTGTCGCACAGGTTGATCAGGACCTGGCCCAGGCGGTCTGCGTCGCCGTGCAGCCACGGCGGCAACCCGGTGCGGCGGCGCACCATCAGCGCCACCCCCTGGGTCCGGGCGCGCGCGCCCAGCAGCCGTTGCACCCGGTCCAGGACCGCCTCCAGCGCGAAGGGGGCGGGCGCCAGCACCAGTTCCCCGGACTCGATCCGTGCCAGGTCCAGCACCTTGTCGATGATCGCCAGCAGGTCCCGGGCGGCCTGCCCGATCTCTTGCAGGTGCCGCCGGCGTTGCGCCGGCGGCTCCGGGCCCTGGGCCAACCGCGCGAGTCCGATGATGGCGCTCATCGGGGTGCGGATCTCGTGGCTCATGCCGGCCAGGAACACGGTCTTGGCCTGGTTGGCGGACTCAGCCTGGCGGCGGGCGGTGTTCAGGGCGAGCTCCGCACGCTTGCGCTGGTCGATATCCACCAGTACCAGCAGGGCCCCGTCTTCCGGCAGGGCGGGGTCCAGCGCGCTCAGGCTCGCCCGCACCCAGGCCAAGGCGCCGTCGCCGCGGCGTACCTCCAGGTCCTCTGCATACTCGCCCGTGCTGCGCAGGGCTGCGCGAAAGCGCTCCCGGGTGGCGGCAAAGCCCTCCGGGTCCTGGAATATGACCCCGGCGGAGCGACCGATCAGGTCCGCGGGCTCGTGGCCCAAGAGTTGGCACAGGCGCGGGTTGACCTCCTCCCAGACTCCCCCGGTGCCGAGCACGGCGATCCCGGTGGAACTGTTGCTGAAGATCGCCCGTTGACGCCGCAGGGCCTCGCGCAGTCGGACCTCGGTCGCGCGCAGCGTGGCCGCCTGGGCGCGCAGGGTCTCGGCGGTCGACTCCAGCGCACGGATCAGCCGGGTGGTGATAAACACCACGACGGCGGTGAAGGCGATGATGTTCACGAGGAACTGCACCCAGATCACCGGCCGCGTGACATAGGCCGGGTAGTCGAGTTCAAAGTGCAGCAATCCGCCCACCGTGGCCGCGCCGACCAGCCCGATACCCAGGGTGCCCACCGCGAGACTGGCCCAGGCGATCCGCTCCCCCAGGAACAGCAGTGACAGCATCACCACCAGGATCACCACCGACCGGGAGTTCGCCAGCGGCCCGACGATCAACAGACCGTTGAACAGCATGACCCAGAGGACGGCGAGCACCAGTGCGACGCGGCGTCGGTAGGGCAGACGACGGCCGAACCGCATGACCAGCACGCACAGGAGCGCGGCCGCCAGGTTCAGCAGCACCAGCGGATTCCAGGTCATGGTCAGGTTGCGGTACAGCGACAGGGCGACGATGGCCCCGAGCAGCACGCCGAAGATCAGGATCGACTGGTCCAGGAGCCGAGCCCGCAACTGGTCCAGGTCGGGTACCGGGGGCGGTGCCGTCGACAGGGGTTCGGGGAGGGTCATAGCGGTTCCTGGGATGGGGTCAGATCGTGACTATTGCCTCCGGTCAGAAATAAAGACAAGGCCTGACCCCCTGCCCATGCCGACATGGCGGCTCCGGGATCGGTGCGGGGATTGATCTGGATCAATGAAACGGTCCGCCGGCGACCCCGAGGTCATGAGCGCCTTACGGTTGGTCATGTACGCCTTATCCGTTCGATTGCTGTTGTTCCCGGCTTGGTCTAAGGTCAAGCGAGGGCGCGTGCGTTCGGTCCGAGGCCTGAGCGGATGGCTTGTAAAACAATTTTTTGCAAACGGCCCGGCGCACTGCGGTGGCCCCGAGGCGCCCGTCGATACATCGGTAGCCGCGCGCGTCCGCGTCGAGGAGCGCGCCGGGGGCGGTGGCTGTGACCCGGCCGCCGCCGCAACAATCAGTGCTGCCAGGGCGGCTCCTCGTCGCTGTCTCGTGGGCAGCGGCCAACCTGTCGCAGCGTTTCACCAATTCGGGACAAGATCATGGCACATCCGTTTCAAGCAGCCTCCTCCCACTGGGCACGCCGGCTGGTCGGCGGCCTCTTGAATCGGGTGCGTCGGACCTTTCCTGCCGCCGCCGGTCCCGCGGGCCGCGGGAGTGCCCGGGTGCAGCCCTTCGGGCGCCGTCTGCCCCTGTCCCGCCTGGTCTTCGAGGCCCTGGAGCCGCGCCTGTTGCTGGCGGCCGACCCCCTGAGCTACGCCGCCACCGCGGCCTCCGACCTCACCCTGCGCCTGGCCAACGACGAGAACGGGATGGCGACCCTCTCGCTCATCGACAACGTCAAGGAGCAGGTGGTCGCCGCGCGCCGGCTGTCGGACCTCGGGCTCGTCACCATCACTGGATCGGGCGGCAACGACCGGCTCTCCATTGAGGTCGCCGATGGGATCGACCCCGGTTCCGTGGTCGTCAACTTCAACGGCGGTGGGGGCCAGGATGCGGTACGCGGTCCCGATCTCGGCAACCTGTGGGCGGTGACCGGCGCCAATCGCACCACCCTGAACAACACCTGGACCCTGACCGGGGTCGAGATCCTGGAGGGTAACGACGGGACCGATGAGTTCACCCTGGACGCCGGGGCCGGCCTGAGTGGGGCGATCAAGGGCGGGGACGGCGCCGATTCACTGACCGGACCGGACACCAGCACCCTCTGGTCCATCGCGGGCGAGCACCAGGGCACGGTCGCCGGTGTCACCTTTGAAGGCATCGACTCACTCGTCGGCGGCAGCGCCCGGGATACCCTGGACTATAGCGGCTATGGCAGCGGGGTGACGGTCGACCTGGGAACGGGCGAGGCGCAGGGCGGCTTCTCCGTGGTCGGCTTCGAGCAGCTCATCGGTACCGCGGGTAACGACACCCTGACCGGCGACAATTTCGACAACATCCTCGGCGGCGGCGGCGGGGATGACACCCTGACCGGCGGCTTCGGCGACGATACCTACGTCTTTACCCCCAACGGGGGAACGGATACGGTCGTCGAGGCCGAGGGCAACGCCGGTGAGGGCCGCGATACCCTGGACCTGACCGCGGTCGCGGCTGACCTTAGCGCGGTCTTCACCGACACCGGCCTGACGATCAGTGCCGGCGGCGCACGCATCACCACCGCCAACATCGAGGGCCTGCGCGGCGGTACCGGGACCAACAGCCTGGACTTCTCCGCCCTCGGCAGTGGCGTCACGGTGGACCTCGCCACCGGCACGGCGACCGGGCTCGCCGAACTCAGCGGCTTCACGAACGTCACCGGCACCGCCTTCGCCGACCGGATCTTCGGCAACGCCGCGGCCAATATCCTGATCGGCGGCGGCGGCGACGACCGCCTCGGCGGCAACGGCGGGGCTGATACCCTGACGGGCGGCGCCGGGACCAACACCCTGGTCCAGCGGGCCGATGCCGACATGCTCCTGACCAATACCCAGGTCATCACGGGTGGCGTCACCAGCGCGATCAGCGGGTTCACCCATGCCGAGCTGACCGGTGGTGCGAGCGCCAACCGGCTCGACGCCGGCGCCTTCAGCGGCGCGGTGACCCTCGACGGCGGGGCCGACCCGCTGCTCGCGATCCTCAACGGCGGGGCCGGGGTCGGCCGCACCGACCGCAACCGGCTGGACCTGGACACGAACGCCGATACCATCGGGCTCAGTGAGCTGCGCAACGGCGACGGCGTCCGCACCGCCCTCGGGATCGATTTCACCATTACCCTCACCGACGGCACCGCGCTCGACATTGACCTGGGCAGCGCCGTCACCGTGCAAGACCTGCTCGACGCCATCGCCACCCAGGCGCAATCCCAGGCCCCCGGCCGGCTCCAGGTGGAGATCACCCTCGACGGTGAGGCCATGATCCTCACCGACCTGGTCGACCACAGCGCCGAGGCCGGCGGCGCCCCGCTCACCGTGACCGCCCGCAATGGCTCCCTGGCCGCGGCGGACCTGGGAATACTGGGCAGCGGTGACGGCGCGGTGCAGGCCAGCAACAGCCTCAACGACGTCAGTGCCGACCTGCAGGTGACCCTGAGCGACGGCACCCGGGTCGAGGTCGATCTGAGCGGTCTCACGACCCTGAGCGAGGTCATGGCCACCCTGGAGGCGGCCCACCCCAGCCTGCTGGTGACCCTCAACGCGGACGGCACCGGACTGGTCCTCCTGGATACCGCGGGCGGCGGCGGCAACCTGTCCGTGCGCGACCGCAACGGCGCGACCGCCGCCACCGACCTGGGGCTGGCCGGGACCGGCACCGGGGCCCGACTCGCCGGGCGCAGCATCGTCACCGGTAACCTCCGTCTGGACGGGCGTCTCGACGCGGATACCCTGATCGGCACCGCGGGCGACGACACCCTGATCGGCGGCGGCGGTGCCGACCGTATCGACGGACGCGGCGGTATCGATACGCTCTATGCGAAGCAGGACACCGATTTCATCCTCACCGACAGTGCCCTGACCATGGGCGGCCGGACCCTGACCCTGATCGGCATCGAGCGGGCCACCCTGATCGGCGGTCTGTCCAACAACCGCATCGATGCCGGCGCCTTCTCGGGCAACGTCGTACTCCAGGGGCTCGCCGGGGACGACAGCCTGATCGGCGGTGCCGGCGATGACCGGCTCACCGGTGACGAGGGTATCGATACCCTGATCGGCGGCGGCGGCACTGATACCGTCGTCGAGGGGCGCGACAGCCGCTTCATCCTGACCGACGCCACCCTGGATATGGGCGAAGGGGTCTCGGAACAGGTGACCATCACGCTGGACGCCGCGGTGACCGGCGGGACCTTCCGCCTGGGCTTCGACGGCCAGACGACCACCGCGCTGTCGTTCGCCGCCACCGCCAACGACCTGGAGGCGGCGCTCGCGACCTTCGACGCCATCGGACGCGAGGGTGCGGTGGTGTACTCACCCGCGCCCGGGACCTGGACGGTCCTGTTCGTCGGCAACCTCACCGGCAAGAACCTGCCGGACCTGAGCGCCGCGTCGCTCGACCTCACCGGCGGCGGCATCCAGGCCCTGGTGAGTGTCCAGGGCGCGGACGCGTCCAACAGCCTCTCCGGGATCGAGCGGGCCGAACTCACCGGCGGCTACGGCGGGAACCTGATCGACGCCTCCACCTTCGGCGGTACCACGGTCCTGCGCGGCGGCCAGGGCGACGACTGGCTCATCGGCAGCGCCCGCAACGATTCGATCTACGGCAGCGGCGGCAACGACCGCATCACCGGCGGTGCCGGCGCGGACCTGCTCGAGGGCGGTACCGGCATCGACGTGCTGGTCGAGGCCGGCGACCGTGACTTCATCCTGACCGACAGCCGCCTCACCGGCAACGGCGAGACCGACACGCTGGCCTCATTTGAAATCGCCGCGCTCACCGGCGGGGTCTCGGCCAATCTCCTCGATACCTCCGGTTTCACCGCGCTCGGCCTCGCCACCGAGGTCGGCAATCTCAATGGCTTCGAGGGGATCGGCGCCCTGAGCGGCGGCAGCGTCGCGGTCCTGACCGGGCTTGAGGCGACCACCCCCTTGACCGCCCTGACCGGTGGCGCCCCCGTGGGCCTGGCGCCGGGTGCCGACCTGGACGTCACCCTCTCCGATGGCAGCCGGGTGATGGTCGAACTTGGCAGTGGCACCACCCTCGCGGACCTGTTTGCGGCCTTCGGGGACGCCTCGGCGAGTCTCACGGCGGCACTCGACGACACCGGCACCCGGCTGCGGCTGCACGACACCAGGGGCGGCAGCGGCAACCTCGCCGTGCGCGACATCAATGGCGCCACCCTGGCGACCACCCTCGGATTCGCCCGCACCGGCACCGGGGCGACCCTGCTGGGCGACCCCCTGTCCGACACCGCCAGCGACTTGGTCGTCACCCTCAGCGACGGCAGCCGCATCGGCGTCGCCCTGGGTGGGACCACCACCATCGCCGATGTGCTTGGGCGCTTTGCCCAGGCCGATGCGCGGCTGTCCGCCGAGCTCGCCCCGACCGCCGGCGCCATCCTGGTCCACGCGGCCGGCGGCGGGACCTTCACCATCGCCGCCAGGAACGGCTCCCCGGCCGGCGCGCGCCTGGGCCTCATCGGCACCGGTACCGGCGGCACCCTGACCGGCAGTCCCATCGCCATCGCTACGGTCGTGCTGGACGGGCAGGGCGGCAACGACACCCTGATCGGCGGGTCCGGCAACGACCGCCTGACCGGCGGCACCGGGGCCGACCGCATGACCGGCGGTGCCGGCACCGACACCCTGATCGAGACCCGCGATGCGGATATGGTCCTGACCGACACCGCACTCACCATCGGCACCGAGACCGATATCCTGGCCGCGCTGGAGACGGCCATCCTGACCGGCGCTGCCGGGGTCAACCGGCTGGACGCCGGCGCCTTTACCCTGGGGGGGGTGACCCTTGCCGGCGGGGGCGGGCAGGACACCCTGCTCGGGACCGGCGACACCGACACCCTCGTGCTGGACGTCGCGGGGCTCGCCACCAGTGAGCAGGTCGGGGTGCGGACCAACGGCGGTGGCGATACCGTGCAGATCACCGGCGCGGGCGTCATCGACCAGGCCGACCTGGGTCGCATCGCCTGGCAGGGCACCGCGCCCTCCGCGGAGTCCGGCACCGAACGGACCACCATCGAGTTCCATGAGACCAACCTGGTGGTCGATGACATCATCGCCCCCGGCCAGAACATCAAGCTGTCCGGTGATCGCATCACCATCCTGGGCAAGACGCTGGATACCAGTACCGCCGGGCGGGCCGGCGACATCACCATCCACGCCGTGCACGACGTCCTGATCGGCGGCGGGGCCCAGCTCCTGGCCCTCGACACCTCGGGCGGCGGCCAGCACGGCAGCCTCTACATCCGCGCCCAGGACACCCAGCGGGTGATTGCCTTCGGTGGTGCCGGTGATTCCGCGCGGGGCTTCCTCGGTTTCTACAACGAACAGAAGATGACCACCTCGATCGTGGTCGGCAACGCGACCCTGAAGGGCGGAGCGGTGACCCTGCTCGCGACCGCGAGCAGCCTGAAGATGGACCGCAGTTCGGCCATGGGTCTGACGTACTATCTGAACTCGATCGCGTTGCTGGGTGGCGGCGCCAAGGGCTTGTCCTACACGGACGTCCTGATCGCCACCGGGACCGGCGAGCAGGCGGTGATCGAGGCCGACAGCCTCCTGGTCCAGGCGAACGCGCGGGGACGGGCCTCATCCTCGCCCATCGGCATCGCCATCGGCGTCGCCTACGGCGAGGTCGAGACCGATGCCCACCTCGAGATCGGCGCGGCGCAGATCCGCGTCGCACAGGACGCCATCCTGCGCAGCAGCGTGGAGAACTCGATCGACGTGGTGGCCGACGTAGGGGGCGTGACCGTCATCACCGCCTCCTTCGCGATGAGCAAGGTCGACTCCGACGCCCATGTCTGGATCGGCGACCAGGCCCGGCTGACGATCGGCAACGACCTCATCATCCAGGCCGATACCATCGACCGCAACCGCACCATGGCGCGCTCCATCACCAACGGCGACGGCGCGGTCGGCGTGGCCGTGGCCGTGAGCCTGGAGCAGGGCCGCACCGAGGCCCGGCTGGACGGCCAGGTCGCGGTCGGGCGCAACCTCGTCGTGACCGCCACGCAGGAAAAGCTGCCGGTGGACATCAGCAAGCTGATCGTTATCTCGGCGACCGCCAGCGGCGTCAGCGCCTATGCCGGGGTCGGCACCAACTCCTCGGGTGACCTGCTGGACAACGCCCAGAGCAGCGCGGTCGGGAAGGTGTTCGTTGCCCCCACGATCGGGCGGGTCGTCGACTGGGCGAAGAAAAAGCTCGGGATGACGCCCAAGGACATGACCCGCGGGTCCTTTTATGGCGGGGCGGCCATGGCCTACGTGGAGGACAGCAACGCCGTCACGGCCCGCATCGGCGACGGTCTGGGGGACCGCGCCCTGGTGACGGCCGGGGCTCGCGTCACGGTCACCGCCGACCTCGCTAACCGGCCCGGCGTGACGGCCACCTGCACCGTCAAGGCCGGCGGTGACACCACCGACGACCCCGGCAAGATCAATGTCTCGGGTCAGGCCAAGTACTCCGGTTCAGTCGCGATCGCCATCGGCCGCTATACCAACCAGGCCCAGGCCCTCGTCTCCGGGGAGGTCGACCTGAGCGGCTGGGGCGGGGTCGCCGTCGCTGCCGCCGCCCGCAACCAGATCGACCCCATGAGCCTGTGGGGGGCCAACCTGGTCGCGCCCTTCCTGTCCCAGAACCTTCAGCCCGACTATGCAACCGACCAGGGCCTGCAGGTGCTCAAGGGTGGCGATACGGTCAAGATCGCCGACGGCTTCAGCGGCGATGGCGACCAGGGCAAGGTCTACAAATACCTGGGGGCCGACGGCGTCCAACTCGACCTGGCCGCGGTGAATTATCTGGACCAGGATCAGTGGGCGGAGACCAGCGTGGGCTTGGGGGGGGCAGGCAAGTCCTTCATCAGCACCCTGACGACCTACCTGGACAACAACTTCGGGCTCGACCAGAACCTGGCGGACAGTTGGACCCAGGCGACCGCCAGCGGCTCCAAGAAGGCGGCCATCGCCCTGTCGACCTCGGTCCTGACCCTGGACCATCGCGTCACGGCCCTGATCGCCGACGGTGCCCGCATCAATCAGGACCATGACCACCTGAGCAGCGATGGACTCACCACCCTCAGCCCGGGGGAGCGGGTGCGCGCCCTCACGGGTGCGGGCGCGGGCGGGGTCTATGCGTTCAAGGGCAGCGCCGGGACCCAACTGAACCTGTCCACGATCGGCTACGGGACCGCACTCTGGGAACTCCTGGCCCCCGCCGTGACCGTCACGGCCGGGAGTGTCAACGATGTCATCGCCATCGGCGGCCAGTTCCAGACCATCGGTCCCGGCAGCTTCGGCTCGACCAACGTCAAGACCTGGACGACCAAGGGCATCGGCGGCGGCTTCGCGTCCATGGGGGTAGGCAGCAGCGGCGACGACAAGACCGACGGCGTGGTCGGCGGTGCCGCCCTGGTCCAGCGCTTCTTCGATCGGGTGACGGCGCGCATCGGCGATGGCGTCGAACTCTATGGCGGCGGGCTCGCCGTGACGGCCGACAACGCGGTGATGGGGGTGTCGGTCGGGGTTTCCGGGGGCAGTTCGGAGAAAGTCACCTTCAACGGCGTCGTCAACCTCGCCTTCGTGGATCACACGACCACCGCCCAGATCGAGGATGGGGCGCGCCTCACCCTGGTCGGCGACGCCGCCGTCACGGCCACCGACGACACCACGCTGGTCAGCATCGGCGGGGCCATGGCCGTCTCCAAGAAGGTCGGCGTCGGCGCCACCGTGGTCATCAACGCGGTGGACCGTAGCACCCGCGCCCTGATCGGCGGGTTGGACGGGACCACCCCGACGGCCGGCGGCTTCGTCACTGCCCGCGGTGCCGTGACCGTCGCGGCTACGGACGGGGGCTTCATCGGCGCCTTCGCCATCGCCGGGGCCAAGGCGAGCGAGGAGCAGGCCGAGATGCGCCCGCGCGAGGGGTCCACGGGCTCCGGCGCAACCGGGGGGACCGCGGTCGCCGCGGCCGTCGGCTACGCGCAAAACACTATAGATAGTATAGTTATAGCGCACATTCGCAATACCAGCGTCACCGCCGGCGGCGCCATCGGGGTCAGTGCCGACTACAGTCCCATCATCGAGGGCCTGAGTATCGGCGGCAGCTATGCCAGTTCCGGCAAGACCTCCGTCGCGCTGGCCGGGGCCGGCGTCCGCAACCTGGTCGATGCCGATATCGCCGCCCGGGCGACCGGCGCGACCCTGACCGCCGGCAGCGGCGGCATTGCCCTCACCGCAACCGACAGCGGCAAGACCCTGGCCCAGGCCGGGGCGGTCGCCATCGCCTGGGGCCAGAGCGGGGTCAACGCCTCGACCAGCCAGCAGAGTGTCTCCATCGGCGCCTCGGTTGCTATCAACGATATCGGCACCCGCGGCGGTTTCAGCGTGCGGGCGGGGGCCGACGACGCGGACCTCAGTGCCGCGGGTGACGTGACGCTGACCGCACTGGCCGCGGGCGAGGCCCACCTGCTGGCGGTCGGCGGCAGTCTGGCGAAGGCCAGCGGCTCGCTCTCGACCAGCAGCATCGCGGGGGCCCTGGCCGGCGCCTTCGGCTTCCAGACCATCGACCTCACCGTGCGGGCCGCGGTCGAGAACGGCAGCACCGTCAGCACCAGCGGCACCGGCAAGCTCGACTTGAGCGCCCGTCACGCCTCCGACCTGATCCGGGTCGATGCCTATGGGGTCGCGGGCGCCTATGCCGGCAGTCAGGGGAGCGCGGGGGCCATGGGGATCGGGGTGGCCGCGGCTATGAACACCGTCGCCACCGTCATCGAATCGGTGGTCCAGGACTCCCAGGTCGCCACCGGGGGTCTGGTTGGGCTCCTGGCCGAGGCGGCCAGCAATTACGGGCTCCTGGGCATCGGCATTGCCGGGGCCCTGGCGAGCGGCGGCAGTTCCGGTACCACCGGCGCCCTGGCCGGTGCCGGGTCCGGCGTCCACAACCGGGTGGACAACCGCATCGCGGCCCTGCTCAGGAACAGCCGCGGCAGCGGCATCGACGTCGGCGGCACGGTCACCCTGACCGCCCGCGAGGCGAGCGACCTGAGCGCGGACGCGGCCGGCTTTGCCCTGGGCCTCGCCAAGGGCGGGCAGGGCACCACCGCCGGGATCGCGGTCGGGGCCGCGGTCGCCATCAACGACCTGAACCGGGAGCATGCGGACGACCTGACGGCCGCCATCAGCGGTGTAGACCTCAACGCGCAGGGTGACATCAGGGTCCAGGCCCTCACTCAGGCGCGGCTCGACGCCCTGGCCCTGGGCGGGGCCTTCAGCGGGGCCAAGGGCTCCGGGACTACCATCGCCCTGTCTGGTGCCGGTGCCGGGACCTATAACCGGGTCTCCACCGACGTGCTGGCGAGCCTGTCCGGCAGCGGCCCCATCGCGAGCAGCGCCGGTTCGGTGACGGTCAGCGCGCGTGACGACGACCGCCTCCACGCCGATGCCGGCGGCGTGGCCGTGTCGCTCGCCTGGGGCGGGGACAGCGGCTCCACCGGGGCCCTCTCCATCGGCGCGGCCAACGTCGAGAACACCGTCAACAACCGCGTGCGGGCCGCGGTCACGGGAGTCGCCTTGACCGCCGCGGGCGGTCTCACGGTCAGCGCCACGGCGGGCAGCACCGCGCACGACCGGGTCGACGGGTTGGCCATCGGGGCCGCGGTCTCCGCGGCCAAGGGCGGCGGCAGCGGTCTCACCGGCGCGCTCGCCGGGGCCGGGGCCGGGGTCTACAACACCGTCGATACCCGCGTCGAGTCCGAGGTCAGCGGGGCCGCGACCCTGCGTCTGGGCGGCCAACTCGCGGTCAACGCCGTGGACGACACCCGGGTCCACGCCGACGCCGGCGGCTTTGCCATCGCCCTGTCACTGTCGTCCGGCTCCGGTGCGGGCGGCGGCGTGGGGGTCGGCGCCGGGCTCGCGGTCAATGCCATCGGCAAGCACGGCGGTCAGTGGGTCAAGGCGCGGGTCGATGGGGCCGACACGGTGGCCGGCACGGTGGCCGTGACGGCCGCGTCCAGCGCGCGCATCGACGCGCTGGCCATGGGCGGGGCCCTCGGCGCGGCCCTCGGCAAAGGGGTCGCGGTCGGGCTCGCCGGGGCCGGGGTCGGGTGCTACAACGACATCGTCAGCGACATCGATGCCGAGGTCACCGGGGGCCGGGTCCAGGCCGGTACGGTCACCGTCAGCGCCCGGGACACCGGGTCCGTCCATGCCGATGCCGGCGGGGTGGCCGTCGGGCTCGCCATCAGCGGGGGCGAGAAGCCGTCCGTCGCCGGGTCCATCGGGGTCGCCGTCGCCGAGAACCTGATCGACACCGAGGTCGTTGCGCTCGTCAGCGGCGCCACCGTCACGGCTACCGGCGCGGTCAGTGTGAGCGCCGAGAGTGACAACAGCGTGAAGGCCCTGGCCTTCGCCGCCGGGGCCGCCGCCGCGGCGGGCAAGGGGACCTCGGTAGCCCTGACCGGGGCCGGGGTGGGGGCCGACAACAGCATCCGGGGCAGCACCAAGGCGGCCCTCCTGACGACCACCCTGACCGCGGGCAGCGTCGCGGTCAGTGCCTTGAGCCAGTCCGACATCTCCGCGACCACCTTCTCCATCGCGCTCAGTATCGCCGTCGGCAAGGGCGCCACCGCCAGCGTCAGCGTTAGCGTCGTGAAGGCCGAGAACAGCATCGAGCGCGACACCCTGGCCCTGGTGACCGGGGGCAGTCTGGCCCTGACCGGCGGGACCCTCGGCATTACGGCGACCGATCTGAGTGCCATCGCGGCCAAGGTCATCACCCCGAGCCTCGCCGTGAGCGCCGGCAAGGGTCCGAGCCTCGCCTTCACCGTGCCCGTCAGCATCGCCGACAACTCGATCGGCGGCGCGGTCACGGCGGCCCTGAGCGGCAGCACCGTCACCACCGCGGGCGGCGCCATCAGCGTCAGCGCCCGGGCGGAACGTTCCATCGAGTCCCTGGCGGCGGCCGTGGCCGTGGCCCTGTCCGTGAGCAGCGGGATCTCCGTCGGGCTGAGCGGCGGCGGCGCGGATGTCGGCAACACCATCAACGGCAACATCACCGCCACCATCGCCAGCGCCGACCTCGATAATGCCCTGGTCGGGTCCGTCACCATCAGTGCCGAGGACCGTTCGGCGATCTCCTCTACCGTGGTCGCGGCCGCGGGCTCGATCGCGGTCGGCGGTAGCCCGACCGTCGGCGCCGCCGTCGGCGTGGCCCTGGCCGAGAACCGGGTCGGAGCCGCGGGGTCGCCCGTGCGCGTGACCGCCGCGTTGACCGACACCCGACTCGATGCGAGCGGTACCCTGACGCTCAGCGCCCTGTCCGCCGCGCGCCTGGAGGCCCTGGTGATCTCGGCGTCCATGTCCATCGCCGCCTCGGGCGGCATGAGCGGGGGCTTGACCGGCGCCGGGACCTCCGCCCTCAACAGCGTCTACCGCCAGACCCTGGCCCAGATCCAGGGCGATGGCGGCGGTCTCGTCAAGGCCGCGGCCGTCACCCTGACCGCGCTCGACAGCTCGCGGATCCACGCCTTCGCGGGTGCCTTCTCGCTCGGGGTGGCGGCCGGCAGCTCGGTCAGCGGGGGCATTTCGATCGGTGTCTCCCTGGCCGAGAATACCCTGTCCGCCGATGTCCTGGCGCGCATCGTCGGGGCCGACGTCACCACCACCGGCGGTTCCGTCACCCTCTCCGCCACCTCCGGGGAGGTCCTGGACCAGACCCTGACTGGCGTGACCGCGGCGGCACTCGACCAGGCGGCCGAAGAGTCCGTGGCGATCCCCACCGGTGCCTTGCTCTCCGCCCTGCGCGGCAGCGGTCTCACCCTCAACGGTAGCCTGCGCCTTGAGACGCAGAAGGCCGGCGAACGCTGGGTCCTGACCGATGAGCAGGGCCACACCTACCTGCTGCGCAAGGACGGCAGTGCCATCGTGGCGGGTCAGACCGCGGTCGATGCCACGGCCTGTGCCGCCTCGCTGGCGGCCGGGGCGGCCGGCACGGCCGGGATCGCCCTGAGCGGTGCCGGGGCCGCAGCCCAGAACAATATCCTCTCCAATGTCGAGGCCTCCGCCACCGCGAGCGTCATCCGCGCGTTCGGCGACCTGCGGATCTCCGCCGACAGCCTGGGGGCCATCGCCGCGACCGTGGTCAGCGCCTCGTTGGCCGTCGGTGCGGGCGGGACCGCCGGGGTCGGCGCCTCCATCGGCGCGGCGCTCAGTACCAACCGCATCGGTCAGGACCGCAAGGGCGACCGCCGCGGGGGGGCCGTGCAGGCCTTCCTCAGCAACACCCTCGCCGAGGTGACGGGTGAGCTGCTGGTCCGCGCCGGGGCCGCCAATTCGATCGCCGCGACCGTGGTCGCGGGCTCCGCCGCGCTCGCCGGCGGCGGCACCGTCGGCATCGCTGCCGCCGGGGCCGGGGCCAGCGCCGACAACGCCATCCGCATGAAGGTTGATGCCCATATCCAGGGCGACGGCGGCGGCCTCAGTCGGGCCGGGGCGGTCCGGGTCCTGGCTGCCGATCGCTCGCGCATCGACGCCACCGTCGGGGCCGGCGCGCTCGCCGCCTCCTTCGGCGGGACCGCCGGGGTGTCCATCGCCATCGGTGTGGCCCTGGCGGACAACAGCGTCGACAATGTGGTCCAGGCCTATCTGGACGCCGCGCGGCTCACCGTCAGCGGCAACCTGACCGTTACCGCCGAGGAATCGGCGCGCATCGACGCCTTCAGTGTTGCCATCTCCATCGCCGCCGGCTTCGGCGGCACCGCCGGGGTCGCCCTGAGCGGCGCCGGGACCCTGGTCACCAACCGCATCGGCGACCAGACCCTGGCCTATGCCAAGGGCAGCACCCTTACCCTGACCGGCAACCTCGCGGTCGCCGCGACCGACAGCGCCCTCATCACCGCCCAGGTCGGGGCCCTGGCCGTGGCCGCCGCCGCGGGCGGGACCGCCGGGGTCGGTATCGGCATCGGCGCGGCACTCGCGGAGAACCGGATCGGCTTCGACAGCAGCGGCCGACGGGCCGCGGCACGGGTCGCGGCCTGGCTGGAGGACAGCTCGGTCGACGCGACCGGCAGTCTGAACCTCACCGCCAACTCCAACCAGCGGATCCGGGCCGAGGTCGGGGCCGGGGCCGTGGCGATCGCCGGCGGCGGCGTGGCCGGGGTCGGCGGGGCCGGGGCCGGCACCAGCGCGATCAACCAGATCGGCGTCGATATCAGCGCCTACATCCAGGGCAACGGCGCGACCGGGGTCAAGGCGGGGTCCATCGGCCTGAGCGCGCGGGACCTCTCCACCATCAGTGCGGAGACGCTCTCCGCCAGCCTCGCCGCGTCCTTCGCCGGGACTGCGGCGGTCTCCGTCAGCATCGGGGTCTCGCTCGCCAAGAACCTCATCGATAATCAGGTCTCGGCCACGGTGCTGGACGCCGACACCGGCCTCGTCACCCGCGGCGGGGCCCTCAGCATCCAGGCCGAGTCCGCCGGGGCCATCAGCGCGGACGCGGTGGCGGCCTCGGTCGCCATCGCCGGCGGTGGTGTGGCCGGTATCGCCCTGGCCGGTGCCGGGGCCGATGCGGTCAACATCATCCTGAGCGACACCAAGGCCGCCGCCGTGCGCAGCCGCCTGACCAGTGCCGCCGCGGTCGAGGTCTCGGCCCAGTCGCTCGCGACCATTGACGCCACCGTGGGCGCGGTCGCCGCTGCCGCGGGCGGTGGCACGGTCGGCGTGGGGGTGGCGGTCGGCGCCGCCCTGGCCCGCAACCTGATCGGCTACACCGACGGCGGGAGCCGCGATGGGGCGGTGGTCTCCGCCTCCCTTACTGCGACCACGGTCGTCAGCGACGGCGACCTGCTGGTCAGCGCCTATGCCAGGAACCGGATCACGGCCGAGGTGAACGCCGGCAGCGTGGCGGTGGCCGGCGGGGCGGTCGGCGCCGCGGGCGCCGGGGCCGGCACCGACGTGAACAACAAGGTGGCCGCGGACCTCAGCGCCCTCATCACCGGTGCCCCCAACACCGAGATCCGGGCCGCGGGCGTCAGCGTCCTGGCCCAGGACGACTCGGGGATCGCGGCCCGGGCCTTGGCCGTCTCCGTGGCCGCCTCCGTCGGGGCCGTGGGCGGTTCGGTCTCCATCGGGGTCGCGCTCGCCAAGAACACGATCAGTAACACGGTCAAGGCCGTGATCGCGGATGCGTCCCTCGCGGTCGGCAGCCACGGGGTGACGGTGCGCGCCCTGGAGACCGCGGGGCTCGATGCCAAGGCCCAGGCGGCGTCCGTGGCCGCCAGCTTCAGCATCGGCTTCGCCCTGGCCGGCGGCGGCGCCAACACCCAGGGGACCGTCACCACCGAGACCCTGGCGGCCATCCGGCGCAGTTCGGTCTTGAGCCTCGGCGATATCAAGGTTCAGTCCCAGGCGACCATCGACGCCACGGCCAAGGTCGAGGCGAATTCGGCGGCAGCGGGTCTGATCGCGGTCGCGGTTAGCGGCTCGGTCGGCATTCTCACCATCACCCCCAAGGTCACGGCCGAACTGACCGACAGCAGCGTCATGACCCCGAACATCGAGGTCAGCGCCCTGGTGACCCCCAAGGGCGAGGCCCTGGGTTCCGGGATCACCGTCGCGGCGGGCCTGGGCGGGGCGGTCGGCGTGTCCAAGGCCACCGTGGTCTTGAGTCCGGTGGTCGCGGCCACCGTCGGCGGGGCCGATAACCTGATCACCGCCGACACCCTGACCATCAGTGCCCGGCACGCCGTCCCCAGCGGCGCCCCCAATGCCAAGGCCTCCGCCACCGGCAGCAGTGGCGGTCTGATCGGCTTCGACGCCACCATTACCAAGGTCGACACCACCAGCCGGGTCACCGCCGCGGTGGCGGACAACACCCGGCTCAAGGTCGGTGCCGTCAGCATCCTGGCCCAGAACGAGACCAAGCAGGAGGCCAGGTCCGAGAGCGACGCCTATGGCCTGATCGCGGTCGGGGTCACCAAGTCGGATGTCTACTCCACCAGCAGCACCACCGCCCGACTCGGGGCCGGGGTGGACCTGGAGGGCGGGTCACTGGTCATCAGCGCCCGCGGGACCGATGACAATTACGCCCTGGTCGGGGCCGGGGCCGGCGGCCTGGGGGCCGGCGTCTCCGCCAAGCCCAGCACCACCGGCGTCTCCACCGTGCTCGCGGAGCTCGGCCGCGGCGCGGGCGGGCGTGAGGTCGCGCTCACCGGGGCCGATGGGCTGCGCATCAGCGCGGACCACCTGGCCCTGTTCAACACCCGGGTGCGGGCCGATTCCGCCGGTTTCATCTCCGGGGCCGGGGCCGCGGCCGACAACTCGGCGACCAGCACCGTCATCGCCCGCATCGGCGACGCGGCGGTGGTCACCGCCCCCAAGGTCCTGGTCGAGTCGACCAACCGGGTGTCAAAACCCACGCAAACCAAGTCCGATATCAGCGGTTCGGCCAAGGCCCTGGCCGCCGGTGCCGCGGTGGACAGCACCAACCTGCTGTGGCTCCACACCCGGACCGAGGTCGGCGCCGGGGCCCGGGTCATCGTGACCGGGGCGGAGAGTAACGACGCGGTGCTGGCCCTGCACGCCTTCAACCGGATCGACGCCAATGACCGGGTGGTCTTCGAGGCCGGCGGCCTGGGTGCCGGGGTGGGTGCCCATGACCGCATCGAGACCAAGGTGGACGAGGCGACGGTGGACATCGGCAGCGGTGCGGTCCTCACGAGCGTGGGCCAGATCCTCGCCACCGCCCGCGGGGGCGGTGCGGTGCAGGCGGTGATCTACGCCGAGGCCAACGGTGTGGTCGGGGTGGTGGTCGGGTCCTCCAACGTGGATCTCAAGCCCCGCAACGAGGTCCTGGTCCGGTCCAACGCCCGGCTGCTCGCCCTGGGCGACGTGCGCCTGGCGGCCGGTACCGACGGCAACTACAAGGCGGACGAGTACAAGCTAAACTCCCGTTTCGACTCCTATTCGCAGGCCGCCATCCCGGTCGATGACATCGACGCCAACTGCTTCATCCTCCAGAACAACCTGATCACGGTCCAGACCGGGGCACTGGTTCAGACGGCGCGCGAGGCACGCCTGCACGCCGAGCGCCTGGGTGTCAACGACATCGAGGTCGGCGCCCGCGGTCACAGTTGGGCGGCGGCGGTGTTCGGCGGGGCCGAGGACGCCGGCAATTCGCTCTCCGAGTCACACGGCGTCGTGACCATGAACGGCACCGTGGAGACCGGCATCCGGCGCAACCAGCGGCTGATCCTCAAGGGCTGGGACGACACGACCGGCAAGATCACCGACTTCGAGATGGAAGGTAACGTGACCTTCAGCTCCGGGGTCGGGACCCTGGCCCCGGACCAGGTGCGGGAGCTCCAGGCCGCGCAGTTGCAGCTCACGAAATACCCGGACAACCCCACCCTGGTCGCCTTCTACAAGTCCGAGGTCGCACGGCTCACGGCCGAGCTCAGCGCCATGGGCCTGCTCGACCCCGAGGCCCATGTCGGGATGGCCTCCGGGATCGAGCGCCAGGTCATGACGGTGACCGTCGACCCGATCCACGCCGAGGCCGGCATCATCGACCTGCGGGCCGATCAGGTCACCGGCAGCGGGCGCTGGATCGCTCCCGGGGACGCCTCGGTCATCATCGAGAACCACACCCCCGCCTTCCTGGAGATCAAGGGGATCGAGATCCCGACCTTCAACGGTGGACTCTATCTCAACGGTGTGGCCACGCCCGACAATGCAGGGCTAGCCAAGCGGAATCAGATCGGCGTGGACCAGGACAACGCCGAGAACCAGTATGAGGGCGATGTTGCGGTCCTGTCGGCGACCTTCCAGGCGGTGCCGAACATCGCCCTCTCGGTGCCGGTGATCCGCATCGAGAACACGCTCAACGTCAACACCATCACCGAGCGCGGGGATTACCCCTGGCCGGATATCACCATCCTCGGCATCCCGGCCGGCGGCCGGGGCATCAGCGCCCCCACCGCGGACCTCACCCTGACCGTCCCGGCCTTCGGCCAGGGCGACATCGTGATCCAGAACGAGGTCATCACCGCCACCCAGCGCATCGTCGCCGGCGGCACCCTCTATATCACCAACGTCTCCCAGCAGAACGTCCAGGGCATCCCCTACGCCGACTGGGCGGGGGCCACCACCGGCCAATACGGTGACCCCGAGGACCCGGCCGGCAGTGCCGCCTACATGGAGGCGGCCACCGCCGAGGAGATCGCGGCCATCCTGGCCCGCCAGCCCACCGAGGGCCTGGGCCTCTATGCCAAGAAGATCTTTATCCAGGCCGAATATCTCAACGTCAACGGCATCATCCAGAGCGGTTGGGACACCTATTCGCTGACCCTCGGGTCGGGCGTCGCGGCCGAGATCGACCGGCTCAAGGGCAGCAGCGAGGACCGCTTCTATCTCCCCGAGTCGTCCCAGGCGAGCCTGCACTTCCAGCTCTATTACCGTCAGTCGACCGACACCATCGAGGTCCAGGACCTCTACAGCGGCGGCGGCCAGATCGAGATCGAGGGCCACATCCTCAACACCGGCAACGGCAAGATCCGGGTCTTCGGCGGCTATGCCGAGGTGACCATCGACAACGCGACCGGGCACGACCTGCGCCTGGAGCGCATCGACCTCTCCACCCCCGGGGCCGGCACCCTCCTGATCAAGGACACGGCCAAGGCGATCACCCGGGATCTCACGATCGCGGACTTCGAGGCCCTGGCCTCCGGCGCCGGCACCACCGCGGTGGCGGCCACGCGCGAACGGCTCGCGCGCACCATCACCGCGCAGGGGATCGCCATCAAGGGTCAGGTCCAGTTGACGGCGATGGACGGCGACCGCTGGCAGGTGCGCGATGGCGGGACCCTGAATCTGGAACTGCTCGCCGCGGACGGGCGCTTCGCGATCGGCGGGGCGGGCATCCAGGCGACCGGCCTGTCCCTCTATGACTTGGCGCAAGCCGCCTGGGACGGCGGGGAGGCGCTGCGTGATGTCGAGCGCGCGGTGGAACAGGCCATGGGCGTCGCCCTGAATTCCTTCTTTACGGACCTGAGCTTTGCCGACTCCGCCAACGGTATCTTCTGGTTCAAAGGCCAGCGCACCGACGGCACCACCTTCAACGGCTGGCTCGGCGGCAGCGCGGGTTGGTTTGTCCGGGCGGACTCCAAGACCGCTGACGCCGGCAAGAAGCCGCTCGACGTCGACCTCAGCGCCGCCCTGGTGAACGGCCCCATGGCGACCCTCTATCAGCGCAACGCGGACGGGACCTATACCGTCACCGTCGACGGCGGCCAGGGGACCACCACCGACACCAGCGCCACCGGCACCTTCAGCTACCAGACCGCCGACGGCTGGCGTTTCGGCTGGAGCGCGGGGGTTACCCAGCAGGAGATCAGGCGCGGGAGTACCGAAACCACGTCGTGGCTGTTCATTCCGGTCGGCAGTGCCTCGGTCGACTGGACCGAGACCGAGGTCCAGGGCGTGCCGACGCTGCAGAACGCGGCCGGCTATTTCTACCGGAACACGGCCGATACCAGCGCCTACGCCTTCAGCGAGCAGACCCTCACCACCGCCGAGGGCCCGGTCCAATCGACCCAGAAAACAAGCAAGAATTGGGCCGGCGTCAAGACGATCACGGCCAACTATACCCAGGTGATAGGACAGTTGGCCCTCAAGACCCATAGCGTGGCGGCGGACCGACCCATCGCCATCGAGTTCACCGGCAAGGCCCAGGGGCGGATCACGGTTGACGCCGGCGTCGGCGACCTGATCATCGCCGGCCCCCTCCTCAATCCCACCGGCATCACCTCGCTCACCAGCGACGGGACCATCACCCAGACCAAGGTGGGGCAGGATGCCATGCGCGACGGCGAGAGCCCCTATGTCGGCGGGCTGGTGGTCGAACTGACCGCCGGTACCGGCATCGGCAGCGCCGAGCAGGCGCTCACCACCCGGGTGAGCGACCTCGCTGGCGCCGGGTTCAGCGCCGTGACTGCCCGCGGCAATATCGACCTCGAGGAACAGGCCGGGGATATCGCGATCACGCGGATCACCACCGGCGGCGGCAGCGTCACCCTCAGTGCCCCCGGCGCCATCCGCGTGGCGGCGGGCGGCCCCGGCCTGATCCCCGGTCTGATCCCCGGTCTGATCCAGGCCGGCGCCGTGACCTTGAGCGCCGCGGGCGGTGGGGTCGGCAACAGCACCGATGCGCCCCTGGTCCTGGATCATCCGAGCGGCGTGCCGGCCTTCGCGGTCAGCACCAGCGATCGGGCCATCATCAGCGCCGCCGGCGACATCTTTCTGCGCCAGGCCGCGGGCAACCTCTTCGTCGATCGCATCGCCAGCAGCGGCGGCGACCTCTGGATCGAGGTGCCGCACGGCGACCTGATCGACGCCAACAATGTCGCGGTCATCGACCAGCGGACCTACGACGAGCTCAAGAGCGGCGTCTGGACCGAGCTGCGGCTCACCAAGGGCACCGGGGCCGCGGCCAAGATCGACTACGCCAAGCAGGAGGAGGCGGTCCTGCGCCAGACCGAGTACCAGACCTATTGGCGCTACCGCAATACCCAGGCCGACCCGGGTCAGTACGACGCCGCCTTCCAGGTGCACCTGAATGCGGCGGAGCTTGAGTACTACCGCACCGAGCTCAAGTACACGGATACCCAGGTCGCCGACCTTCAGGCCGAACGCACCGCCCGCTATCAGGCCCTGCACGCGCGCTACGGCGCCTATGGCGATACCTTCGACGCGAACTTCACCTATGAACTGAGTGCCGATGAATTGGCCGCCATTACCGGGAGCTACAAGGTCTGGACCGAGCAGGAACTCCTCTACAGCATCAGCTCCGGGCTGCTCAAGGCCGTCACCGATACCCGGGTCCAACTCGAACCGGACAACCTCAGCGGGCGCAACGTCACGCTCAGCGTGTCCGGTCAGATCGGGCAGGTGAGCGGTACCCAGGACATCGACCTCGCCAAGCTGGCGCGTCCGGCGGTCGTGGGCCTGATGGACTTCGCCGCCGACACGCTGCGCTCTGCGGGTACCGACTGGGCCGCGGCGGGCTATGCCGTCGGTGAGCAACTCTATATCGAGTCCAGTGGGGCCAACAGCGGGGCCTACGTGGTCGTCGCCGTCGCGGGCGACACCCTCAGACTTCAGGTCCGTGGCAGCGATGGCACCCTCGCCGCCGCCGCCTTCACCACCGAGACCGGGATCGACAGTTCCGTCGATATCACCCTGACCGATGACGAACGGGTGACCCTGGCCGCCGCCGAGCGGTCCGATGTCAGCTTCGTCAGCGGCGACCCCATCGACATCCGCGCCGACTTCGGGCTCGATTTCTCGGGCAGTGCCATCACCCGACGCAGTGGCGACAGCCTGAGCGGGCTCGCCGCCGGTGACTATATCCAGATCCAGAACTATGGCCGGGCCGGGGAGACCTACCGCATCGACCGCGTTGACGGCAACAGCATCATGCTGGCCGGCACCTCGGGGTTGCGGCGCTTCGGCGATATCCCGGTCAGCATCCTGCGCCTGACGCTCGACCCTGAGAGCGCCGGCAGTATCTCCATGGTGCGCGTCAATCTGGTGGAGGATGTCAACCTGACCGCCACCGGCACCCTGCGCGTCCAGTCCGGGTCCCAGGTCTACCTGGGCTCCGAGCAGACCGTCCACCTGGGGCTGATCACGGCCGGGGTCGGGCAGGACGCCGAACTGCGGGTCAAGACCACCGGCAGCATCCTGAACGCCGCCGCGACCGGTGACGTCACCATCCGCGCCGGTGACACCGTGCTCGAGGCCGCCACCGGCCAGATCGGTGAGTCCGGCAACCCCATCCGCGTGGTCCTGGCCGCCGACACCGAACTCGACGCCCGGGCGCGCGGGGACGTGCGCATCACCGCCGCGAGCGGGGACCTGGGCATCGGCTCGGTCTACTCCGCCACCGGCGGCGTCTGGCTTACGGCGGAGGCGGGCGCCATCATCGACGCGGTCAATACCGACTTCGTCAAGGTCCTGGCCAACGCCATCACCCTCTGGGCCTCCGCCGGCATCGGCGAGACCGCCACCCGCGACTATCTGGAGACGGACGTCGCGGCCGTCCCGGGTGCCCAGGTCGACGCCATCGGCACCGGCACCATCACCGCCACCGCCGGCGGCGACCTCTGGCTCGCCGACACCGAGGGTGAGCTGCGCCTGCGCAATATTCTCTCCACCGGCGGGGACGTCTGGCTCAAGGCGGTCGGCGCCATCGTCGACCGCGTTGACCTGGCCGACCCCACCAACCCCGACTCGGGCAATGCCCTGGTCGATACCCCGGAGCGCCCGGCCGCCGACGTGCTCGGCAACCGGATCTCGCTCATCGCCGGCGGGGATATCGGCGCCGCGGGCAATGCGCTCGATCTCGACAGCGGACGCGGCGGCGACGGCGGCCTGACGGTCACCGGCACCGGTGCGGTGCGCCTGCGCGAGACCACCGGCGACCTGACCCTGGATGCCGTGCGCGCCGGGGCCGAGGTGGAACTCCAGGCGGTGTCCGGCTCCATCCTGCACGGGATCGATGACGCCCTGGCCGACGTGGCCGGGGTGCG
>Ga0247844_1002182_pt1 | contig 32810 bp, 29 predicted proteins | sample LaCtaG_FD_192421 | JGI IMG/M metagenome (GOLD analysis project Ga0247844, IMG submission 192421) | Freshwater microbial communities from meromictic Lake La Cruz, Castile-La Mancha, Spain - LaCruzMarch201714.5m_1 | ecosystem: Environmental > Aquatic > Freshwater > Lake | place: Spain: Castile-La...
CTTCTTCTACCAGGCCCTTGACCGAGCGGACTTCCTCCATGGTGGCGATCATGGGGAACATCATGCGCAGTTTCTGCCCTTGGCCGGCGCGCAGGATGGCGCGCACCTGGGTGCGCAGGATTTCCGGGCGGTCGAGCCCGATGCGCACCCCGCGGATGCCGAGGAAGGGGTTTTCTTCACGCGGCATGGGCAGATAGGCCAGGGGTTTGTCGCCGCCCACGTCCAGCGTGCGGATGATCATCGGCCGGCCGTCCAGCGCCTTGGCGATCTCAGTGTAGATGGCGTATTGCTCGTCCTCGGTGGGGGCCGAGGTGCGGTCCATGTAGAGAAACTCGGAGCGCAGCAGGCCGACCCCCTCACCGCCCAGGGTGATGGATTTCGCCGCGTCTTCCAGGCCGCCGATGTTGGCCGCCACCTCGATGCGGTGCCCATCCGTGGTCATGGCCGGGGTGAAGGCCGCGGCCAGGTCGGCGGCGCGGCGCTGGGCCATCCGTTGTTTGAGGGTCCGAATCCGATTGATCTCGGCCGGGTCCGGGTCGAGTCGCAGACTGCCCTTGCTGCCGTCCAGGATCACCGGCGTGCCGTCCGCCAGGTCCATGGCGCGCGGTTCGATGCCGGCGACCGCCGGGATGTCCAGTGACCGGGCGATGATGGCGACGTGGGAGGTCGCACCGCCGCCCACGGTCGCGAAGCCCAGGACGCGGGTGCGGTCGAGCCGGGCGGTGTCCGAGGGGTTGAGTTCTTCGGCGATCAGGATGCTGTCGGCCGGGGCCTGGGGCTCTTCCAGGGGGTGGCCGGTGACGATGGCGAGCACGCGTCGGCCGACATCGCGCAGGTCATTGGCGCGGCCGGCCAGCAAGGGATTCTTGAGCTTGGCCAGGCGTTCGGCGTGGGTGGTGAAGGCGGCCCGCCAGGCGAAGGCGGCGCTCTTGCCCTTGGCCATCGCGCTCTCGGCGATGTCCAGCAGGTCCGGGTCGCTCAGCAGTTCCTGGTGGGCGGCGAAGATGGCGGCTTTGGCCGGGTCGGCCTGGGTCCGCAGCTCGATCTGTAAGGCTTCCAACTGGTTGCGGGCCAGGTCCATGGCGTCCTCCAGGCGGCGCCGCTCCTGGTTCGGCGTCTCGCCGCTCTCCTCAACCTGGATTTCCTCGCGCCGCAGGCGCCACACCTTGCCGACCGCGAGACCGGGTGAGGCCGCGACGCCGAGCAACAACTTGGGATCATCGGAGCGCGGGCGCGGGGCCGGTGCCGCGTCGGCGCTGACCGCGGTGGTGGCGGGCGCGGGGGCGGGGACACTGCCCTCGTCGCCCAGGCCGGCGGCGATCTCCGGGGCCAGGGCGGCGATGGCTTGCGCCGCGTCCGGTCCCTCCGCGACCACCACCACCTTGTCGCCCTGTTCGATCCCCAGTCCCATGATGGAGACCAGGCTCTTGGCGTTCGCCTGATCGTCGCCGCGCTGGAGCGTGATGCGGGACTGCCAGCGTTTGGCCAGGTTGGCCAGCACCGCGGCCGGACGGGCATGCAGCCCGGTCGGATTGGGGATCAGCAACGCCTCCGAGACCACGCGCTGACCGCTGGTCGCCCCCGTGCTCGCGGCCTGGTCGGCCAGGTCGAGGGTCATTATTGTATCCTGGCCGGCACGCACCCTGCCGCTGACCTGATGGTAGGCCGTCACCCGCTCGCCGTTGGTGACGACGATCTGGGTTAGCAGGCTTTTGGCGTGGGTGGCCAGATAATCCGCGTCGAACGCGATCAGTGCGTCGCCCGCGGCCACGGTCTGGCCTTCAGCGACTGCGGGGGTGAAGCCCTGGCCCTTCAGGTTCACCGTGTCCAGGCCGATGTGCATCATCAGTTCGATGCCCTCGGGGGTCGTCAGGGTTACCGCGTGGCCGGCGCGATGCAGGTTGACCACGGTGCCCGCGCAGGGGGCGAGGAGCACCTGTGAGAGCGGGTCGATTGACAGTCCGTCACCGACCATTTTTTGTGAAAAGACAGGGTCTGGGACCTGTTCCAGTGGCAGGGTGACGCCATCCAGGGGCGCCTTCAGCTCGATGGTTCGCACCGCGATCTCCTCTGTGGTGGTTGGGACCTTCGCGCGTCGGCCCCAATGGGGTCGGCGCGTGCGCAAGACATGCGGGAGGGAGCGCAGCGGGCGAGCAGCCGTCGTGCGGTGGCACAGTGGGTGACGGCATGGGGTCGCATCACATCGATCCCGGTCCGGGGGGGCGCCTGATGGCACCCCTTGTTGTTTATCGTTCTGGTGACCAGGCCATGCCCGGGCGGGCTGCCTGTAAGGCCTGGTGGTGAGGTCCAATCCTCGCAGGGTCTGCGCCGATCGGCAACTGCCGTAACGGGTGTGGCCGGGTTGGCTGGGCTGAAGCCGGTCGCCGCCTTCAGTCGTGCCAATCCACGAGTCCAGTGTACGCGGTTCCCAGTACGATCAAGCCGAAGGCGATGCGGTACCAGGCGAAGACCTCGAAGCTGTGGTTGGAAACGTAGCGCAGCAGGGCCTTGATCGTGAGCATGGCGGCGATAAAGGCCGCCGCGAAGCCCACGGCGAAGACCGGCAGGTCAGCAGCGTGCAGCAGGTCACGTGACTTGTAAACGTCATAAACCGTTGCGGCCAGCATGGTCGGGACGGCGAGAAAGAACGACAGTTCGGTGGCCGCTTTGCGCGACAGGCCGAAAATCAGCCCGCCCATGATGGTTGCCCCGGCGCGAGAGACCCCGGGGAACATGGCGACGGCTTGGGCGAGACCCACTTTCAGCGCCTCGCGCCAAGTGATGTCATCGACTGTTTCGAACCGCGCCGGGCGCGGGTTACGCTCCACGAGGAGAATGACCAGACCGCCGACGATCAAGGCTCCCGCCACCGTGAGCGGGTTGAACAGGTAGGTCTTGATGGTGGAGTAGAACAGCACCCCCAGTACCATGGCCGGCAGGAAAGCGATCAGGATATTGGCGGCGAAGCGCCGCTCCCGCTGCTTGGTCCAAAGCCCCACGGTGACGCCCACGAGGCGCTCCCGATAGAGCCAGCAGACGGCGAGGATGGCACCCAACTGGATGGCGATCTTGAAGACCTTGCTCTGTTCGTTCGTATAATCGAGCAGGCTGCCGACGATGATCAGGTGACCGGTCGAGGAGATCGGCAGGAACTCCGTCAATCCCTCGACGATGCCGAGGATCAATGCCTTCAACAACAGGGGCAGTTCGAACATGTGCGATTCCCAAGGTACGCCGCGCGGCGGCGGGTGGACGGCTGCGGTAGGGCCGCGACTTTACACCGATCGGGAGCCGGACAGAAGGCCGGACCGTACTTCCTGCGGCCAGCGTCCGGGGGGGCAGTTTCGAGCGTGCGCCTCGACACCTATAGTTGGCGGACGTGATCGTCGGACCTAGGGGCGGGTTTTAAACCCGCCCCGACACGAGGGTCGGTCCGGCGATCAGGTCCGACGGCTCTATCCGCCCTCGGCGACCGGCGACTGGTCAGTGGATCGGCCGTGCCTCCTCCGCCGACGGCGGATCATCGCTCGGGCTGTCTCCGGGGTCGGGAATGCGGTAGCCATCGGTCAGCCACTCGCCTAGGTCGATGAGCTTGCAGCGCTCGCTACAGAAGGGCCGGAACGGGGATTGCGGGGTCCACGCGACGGGACGGCCACAGGTGGGGCAGCGAATCTTGGCTGGCATCGTCGTTCAAAAAACACAGCAAGTGAGACGGAACTCCACGGCCTCGCCGGTTTGGGTCGATCTGCCGCGGGGTTCGAGGCGCATAAAGCGGATACTGAAGCGATTCTTGTGTCCACTGATCTCAGGGTAGAGGGCGCCACCCGCCGGTAACCCCGCCCGCACCATTTGCGCCGGCGCCTGGGGATCCAGGGACTCCTGGTAAAATCCACCTGATGCGATCACCTGGCGCGGGGTGGCACTGCCGCGCGCAAGCGACAGGATCAGCCGGATCGCCACATCCGCCGGCCGCAGGTCTTTGAGCCAGTGGTCGAGTCGGGATTGGCGACGTTCCGGTGACTGGAGCAGCCAGTGGTGATAGATCGGGAGGTCGAAACTGCAAGCGCCGCCGGGGATACTGCTGCGCTGGATCACCCCCTTGAGGAACTCGTCCTCGCGGGCCGTCTGGCCGATGGGGCTGCCGAGCGTTTGGATATTGCCTGCCGCCCGCTCCAGGTCGGCCAGGACTCGCGTCAGGGCCGCCGGGTCTACCCCGGGTTGGCTGGCGATGCGGTTCAGCGTATTGATATTCCGTTCCAGTTCCTTGCCGATTTCAGTGCGCAGATCCGCCCGCGCGGTGACGGCGGTGATATCCAGCAAGGCCTCGACCGCCACCCGGGTCGCCCAGGGGTCGTATTGCGGCATGAAGTAATCCACCTTGTCGAACAGGTGCTCCAGGCGTAGGAAGGTCCGGATGCGCTCGTTCAATGGATGTTCAAAGACAATGTGTTGGGACACGGCGGGCCTCGCGCGCAACGCTTGGGGTGTTATTGAGTCGTGACGACGGTCGTGCTGTCCGTCGCCGCACAGACACGGTTACGTCCGTTGCGCTTGGCCGCGTAAAGGTGACCGTCAGCCTGGGCGAGCAGCTCATCCAATGTTTCCAAGGCCGCGGACGTGGGGGCAACGCCAATGCTGACGGTGACCGACAAGGGTCCTGATGGGGTGTCGATGGCGAGGGTTTGCAGGTGTTCGCGCAGTCGATTCGCGAGCCCGACGGCCAGGGCGGTATCCGCCACGGGGAGCAGCAGCGCGAATTCCTCGCCGCCGACGCGGGCGCACAGATCGCGGGGTGACAGGTGGTCGCGCAGTCCATCCGCGACGCGTTTCAGGACCTCGTCGCCATAGGCGTGGCCGTAGCGGTCGTTCACGTGCTTGAAGTGATCGATGTCGACCATCATCGCCGCCAGCGGCAGGGCGCGTGCCCGGGCCTCGTTGAACAGGCGGATCCCGTCGGCAAAAAAGGCGCGGCGGTTGAGCAGGCCAGTCAGGGCATCGGTCACCGCCATGGTGCGCAGTTGATCCATGGCGCGGCGGTACTCGACTTGAATGCGTACCCGGGCCAGCAGTTCCATGCTGCGAAAGGGCTTGGTCACGTAGTCGCTGCCGCCCGCGTCGAACGCCTCGATGATGCTGGCCTCATCGGTGCGGGCGGTGATGAACAGGATGGGAATCGCGTTCCAGTCTTCTCTGGCCTTGATCCGGCGGCACACCTCGAACCCATCCAGGCCCGGCATGACGATGTCCAGCAGGATCACGTCCGGCGTCTCTCGCTCCAGTAACGCCAGGGCGGCGTGGCCTTCTAGGGCAACCAGGACGTCATAATCCTGCAGCAGCCCGACCAGGATGCCGACGTTGGTCTGACTGTCCTCGACCACCAGTACCTTGGCTCTAGGGTCTGACATTGAGGCGTGGTTCAAGCAGGTCCTCCGCTTCTTTGAAGCGATAGGCGCGGACCAGGGCGCGCAGTTGGTCGAAGAAGGGTTGCTCCGCGGCGGGCAGACTGGTTGCGGCTATCGCATCGGTGAGGGTTTTGCAGTCGCGGGCGCGATGCCCCTGAAGCGCGATCCGCAGCGCCGCATAGTGTTCGGCAAGCCAGGCCGAACTGATCGGTGGACCCGGTGGGGCGTCGCTCCGGGCCTGGCCGGCGCGGGCCGCGCCGATGGCATCGCAGAGGATCGGTACACCCTGCGAAAGGGTGGCGAGCAGGGCCGGGTAGTGCTCGGTCCGACTCTCCCGAATGGCATCGTCCAGCGCTTTACAGGCGGCGAACAGCTCGGTGGCCGCCAGGTTGCCCAACACGCCTTTGAGGGTGTGCGCCAATTGCTTGGCGGCGGTCGGGTCGCGCTCCAGGGCCGCGGCGATCTGCGCCGGGGTGTCGCGATAGGAGGTGCTGAACTCACCAAGGACCTCCCAAAACAGATCCATATCCTCACCGATGCGCTCCAGGAACTCGGCGCTGTCGATGCCGGGGATGGCCGGCGGTTGATCGTCTGAGCGTGGCTCCATCGTTGCGAGTACCTGGTTGGGTGGGGGGACGTGCGTGGCGGGACTCGAGGCCGCGACGGTGCTCCGCGGTGCAAGGCACAATTATCCTCAAGGGAACCCGATCCTACCAGAGAATGTCCGCATTTCTCCTGGTGCCGCATCCAATCCTTGCACTCCGGCGACGCGCGGCGCATTGCGGGCGGTGGTACCTGATTTGACAGAAATCGCCTAAGATCCGCTCACGCTGGCAATCGCCGAAAGGTCTAGTCCTCATGCTTCTGCAACCCGTTGTCCTGTCAGGCGGCTCCGGTACCCGCCTGTGGCCGCTCTCGCGCGAGGCTTACCCGAAGCAGTTTCTCCCCCTGACCAGCCAACATACCATGCTCCAAGAGACGGTGCGGCGGCTCGACGGTCTGGCTCAGGAGCATCCGCGGCGCGCCATCGGCCTGGTCGATCCCGTGGTGGTGTGCAACGAGGCGCACCGTTTCCTGGTGGCCGAGCAGTTCCGCCTCATGGGTCGGCAAACGGCTGCCGTCATCCTCGAACCCAAGGGCCGTAATACCGCGCCGGCGTTGACCTTGGCGGCCCTGGCGGCGACCCGCGGCGACGCCGATCCGGTGCTGCTGGTGATGCCCGCCGATCATACCATTCGCAACGAATCGGCCTTCCGCGCCGCCGTGGCGGATGGCTTCAGTCTGGCGCTGGAGGGTGCGGTCGTGACCTTCGGCATCGTCCCCAGCGCGCCCGAGGTCGGCTACGGCTACATCCGCCAGGGTGAACCCTATCCGTTCGCGGGGGCGGAAGGGCGCGCTTTTCACCTGCGCGGGTTCGTCGAGAAACCCGATGTGGAGACGGCCCAGGGGTATCTCGCATCCGGCGAATACCTCTGGAACAGTGGCATCTTCATCCTCAAGGCGTCAGTATGGCTGACGCTGATCCAGCGCTTCCGTCCGGATATTGCCCAGGCCGCCACCGATGCCTATGCCCAGGGGCATGAAACCGGGCAGTTTTTTCTCCTCGACGCGGGGGCATTCGCCGCCTGCCCGAGCGACTCGATCGACTACGCGGTGATGGAGCACATCGCCGGTGAGGCCGTCGACGATGTACCCGCGGCCATCGTCATCCCGTTGGACGTGGGCTGGTCGGACGTCGGCGCCTGGTCGGCGCTGTGGGCGGTGCGTGAGCAGGATGCCGCCGGCAACGTGCTGGACGGCGACGCCTTTGTCCATGATTCGTGCAACAATCTGTTGATCGCCCGCCACCGCATGGTGGCCGCGGTAGGAGTGAACGACCTGATCGTGGTCGAGACGCCGGATGCGGTGCTGGTCGCCCGCAAGGATCGCGCCCAGGACGTCAAGGCGGTCACCCAGTTCCTTGAGCGCGAGCATCGCGATGAATTCCGCCATCACCAGCGGGTGCATCGCCCCTGGGGCAGTTTCGAGTCCATCGGCCATGGTTCTCGCTACCAAGTCAAGCGGCTCTCAGTGAAGCCGGGCGAATCCCTGTCGCTGCAGATGCATCACCATCGTGCCGAGCACTGGGTGGTGGTTTCCGGCACCGCGCGGGTGACCTGCGACGACAAGACCTTTTTGCTCACCGAGAATCAGTCGACTTACATTCCCGTGGGGAGCCGTCACCGGCTGGAGAATCCGGGGGCCATCGCGCTGGAGATCATTGAGGTCCAGTCCGGCAGCTATCTGGGCGAGGACGACATCGTGCGCTTCGAGGATGCCTACGACCGGGGAGCGAAGGAGGGCTGCTGAGCCTTCGTGGGATCCCTGTCCCGTGGTGCCGGGCGGGCTCAGCGGCGCGGTCCGGCAGCGGTGTTGCGGCTCGCTCGCGGCGCGCTGCCGCTGCGACGGTGACAGCGTTTGCCCCCTTTCTGTTCCGCGGGTAGGCGCCGCTGCTGTACCATGGGGCGTTTTTCCCGCCGGTACCTCATCATGGGCTTCAAATGTGGGATCGTGGGCCTGCCGAACGTCGGCAAGTCCACCCTTTTCAATGCCTTGACACGCGCTGCTATCGCTGCCGAGAACTATCCTTTTTGCACCATCGACCCCAACGTGGGCGTGGTACCGCTCCCGGATCCGCGGCTCGACGTGATCGCCGCCATCGTCAAACCGCAGGCGATCCTCCCCACGACCATGCAGTTCGTCGATATTGCCGGGTTGGTGGCGGGTGCTTCCAAGGGTGAAGGTCTGGGGAATAAATTCCTCGCCAATATCCGCGAGACCGACGCCATTGCCCATGTCGTGCGCTGTTTTGAGAACGACGACGTGATTCATGTGGCGGGCGCCGTCGATCCCTTGCGCGACATCGAGATCATCGACACCGAACTGGCCCTGGCCGATCTCGAGTCGGTCGATAAGGCCCTGGATCGGGCGAGCCGTGCCGCCAAAGTCGGCGACAAGAAGGCGGCGGTGCGCAAAGACCTGCTGGAACGGGTGCGCGCCCAACTCGACCAGGCCAAGCCGGTGCGGGCGTTGGGTTTGAGCGATGACGAGCAGGCCGAGTTGCGCGACCTCTTTCTGCTCACCGCTAAGCCGGCCATGTACATCGCCAACGTCGCCGAGGACGGGTTCCAGTCCAATCCGTTCCTGGATCGGGTGTGCGCGCACGCGGCCGGCGAGGGTGCGCTGGTGGTGCCGGTGTGCGCCGCCATCGAGGCGGAGATCGTCGAACTGCCGGAGGATGAGCGCGGCGAATTCCTGGCCGAACTGGGCCTGGCCGAGCCGGGCCTGAACCGGGTGGTGCGGGTTGGCTATCAGTTGCTGGGGCTCGAGACCTACTTTACCGCTGGACCCAAAGAAGTGCGTGCCTGGACCATCCCGGCGAAGGCCCGGGCGCCGGCGGCGGCCGGGGTCATCCACTCGGATTTCGAACGGGGTTTTATCCGTGCCGAGGTGATCAGCTACGCCGACTTTGTCGCCTGTAAGGGCGAGCAGGGGGCCAAGGAGGCCGGCAAGCTGCGTTCAGAGGGGAAGGAGTACGTGGTAAAAGACGGCGACGTGATCCACTTTCGCTTTAACGTCTAAACAGACTATCGGCTTTCTGCGGAACAATGCAGACTCATAAAGCTTTGTTTATCAGTTAATACAGCCGCATTTTTGTCCTCTGTGTTCCGCCGAATGCCGTTGCAAGCGGGTACGGAAGCGGGTATAAAAGTGGGTACGGACACCGGACCCGGCAGGCAAAAAGCGGGTACGGCGAAAAAGCCCAGAACTCGAATCCGGACAAGAGGATGCACGCGCCATGTTGACGGACGCCAAGTGTCGGACAGCCAAGCCCACGGACAAGCCCTACAAGCTTGCCGATGGGCAGGGGCTCTATCTGGAGGTCAAGCCGAACGGTGTGAAGGCATGGCGGTATCGCTTCAAACTGCGCGACGGTGCGACGGATCGAGAAAGCATGTTCGCCATCGGCAACTACGGGGCGGCCCCGAGCGGCGAGACCCCGGAAGCGGCCCAGGCCCGGCGCGACGGCGGGACCTTCACCCTGGCCGAAGCACGCGACGAGCGCGCCAAGGCCCGCGGACTGGTCAAGCAAGGCATCGACCCGGTAGCCGCCCGGCAACTGGATCGCGTCAAGCGGACCCAGGCGAATGCCATAACCTTTGAATCTGTGGCCGCTGAGTGGTTGGCCCTCAAGGACTGGACCGAGCCGACCAAGGTCCGCCGCCTGGACATGCTCAAGCGCGTGGTGTTCCCCAAGATCGGGGCGCTTCCCGTGGGCCAGATTGCCCCCGCGCACGTCCTGGACGTACTCACGGCATCGGCGAAGGACAACGGACCAGCAGTAGCGGCTGAGGCCCGACGGGCAATGTCCGGCGTGTTCGAGTTGGCGATTGCCACCTTGCGCGCCGAAACCGATCCGGTTTACCCCGTGCGCAAGGCCCTGCCGGCGAACAAGACCCAGCACAAACGGGCGCTGACGGCTGAGGAAATCGGGCAGCTTTTGCGGGACATGGACGCGCACCCCGCGCGACACGAAACCCAGGCGGCATTCCGCCTGATGTGGTTGACGCTGGCGCGACCGTCGGAAGTGACCGAGGCCCAATGGTCCGAGTTCGACCTTGACGCCGCGACCTGGCGAATCCCTGCCGAGCGGATGAAGCGGCGCAAGGAACACGCCATACCGCTACCGACCCAGGCGGTTGCGCTGCTGCGCACACTCCACGGAGTGACGGGGCATCGTACCCACCTGTTCCCGAGCCGCGACGACCGTACCAAGCCAATGACCGCCCCGACCTTTCGGCAAGCCCTCAAGACGCTGGGATGGTCCGGGCGATTCAGTCCACACGCGACCCGCACCACGGGCAGCACGCGCCTGAATGAAATGGGCTTCCCGTCCGACTGGATTGAAAGGCAACTGGCGCACACCGAGCCCAACGCCGTGCGGCGCACCTACAACCATGCCGAGCATTTCAGCGACCGCGCCAAGATGATGCAGCAATGGGCGGATTTTCTGGACCGGATCGAGACCGGCTCAAATGTGGTGGAGTTCCGGCGCACCGCGTAAGCACCCCTGCGCGGGAGCAGTGCAATGCTCGATGATGACGATCTTGAGTTTGTGCGCCTTGTAAGGTTCGAACTGGCTCATAATGAAGACCGGCAGCGGGCCGTCGAAGATATTGTATGGATGACGGAACGCACCCTGTTGCCCGACTGGATTCGACACGCAACCACGCCCCTGAAGGCAAAAAGACGACTTCCAACAAAGCCGCGCGCGAACTGTGCGCTATCGCTTCGTTTTATCTCGAAGAAGAATGCCCGATACCCGACGCGTTACGTACGCATCTGGCGGCAGCCTTGCGGGCTGGCGCGTGTGGTAAATCAGTTGATGGCGCACTGAGGCTATCGCGTCGTTGCGGACAAGCGAAAAGCGCCGACCCAATGGATGCCGCAGCGCGGGAACGGCGTATTGTTGAGACCATCTTTAATTTTGTGTTCTTCCGTGGGTTGTCGGAAGCCGGCGCGAAAACGCGCGTTTGTGAAGCATTCGGTATCGACACGCGCCGCGTTGAACAAATCTGGCAACCGCACCGGCTGACCCGTGAGACAGTGGCCGTCATAAGGGAATGGCAGGAAAAGAGGAAGAACCTAGCGGCCCTAGAGGAAGCTGGAACGTGCGACCCTGCGTATCTTGCCTTCTGGGATGAAGTCTGGAAGTTCAGGGGCCGCCGCCTACCCAGCGAAACGAAATAGAGGTATTTCGGTTCGGGACACGTAGCGCCGCCCTGCGTACTGTCGGCTAATGCCGGAATGTTCCGGTGCTGGCTACGGACCAACGCCAATGGCTGCACAAGCCGCCCCCGTATCACTGACCATCATCCGCCGCGGTCAAGTCGAGACCAAGACCGGGCTTGGTCGCTCTGCTATTTATGGCAAGTTGCGTTTCAACCCCAAGCGACCGGGCGAGTTTGACCCGACCTTCCCCAAGCCGGTTCGCATCGGCAAAAAAGCCGTCGGATGGGTAGAAAGTGAAGTCGATGCTTGGTTGAGTGCCCAGATCGCAAAGAGCCGCCCAGAGGTAGCCGCCCCCGAGGTCAAACCTCCGCGAAAGGTGCGCCCGCTCAGCTTGCCCGCCGCCGTTGCGATCCTGGCCGGGGAGTGACCCATGTACCCCTATCAAACCGACGCACCGGGCGAGCCCCGGACCGGCGTCCATGCCCAGAATCCAGGCCCCGCACATGAAAACGGCTCGATCCCCGGCGAGGGACCGAGCCGCGAAAGCACAGAGCAAAACAGGCCAGCGAATTATACCACCGCCGCCCGCCAAGCCGAGGCCAACGCCGAGATTAGCGAGTGCGGAGCGGCGGGAATAAACCCGCAAAACCCGCATAACCCACCACCGGGACACCTGGCCCTGACCCGGATCACCGCCCGCTCGCCTGCGATCCTGGTGAAATCTTATGCGCTCGACGGCTCGGGAACGCTGGTAAAGACATCGGCGGGTCAGTTGGCGGACGGCATCGCCGAACAGGTAGCCGTCGCTGATCTCGCGGACTTTTCGACGCTGATTGATGGTCTTACGGTCGCGCAAGCCCTGACGTTTGGCGTTGCTGATGGTCATCCGTCCGCGCGTGTCGTGTCGGAAAAGCGGCTGAAAGACACCCCGAACGCAATCACCCGGACCCGTCGGTTCTTCGGGTTTCGTCGCGCGCCTGGCGTGTGGATGCTGGACCACGACGCGGGCGATGGTCGCGGGATGGCCCCAGGCGACCTGATAGCGACGCTGCGCAGTCTCGCCCCGTGCCTCGCCGCCTGCCCCTTGCTGTGGCGCGTGTCGTCGTCGAGCGGCATCGTCGGACCCGACGGCACCACCCTGCAAGGGCTGCGCGGTCAACGGCTCTATATCCCCGTCGCGGACGCTGGATTGATCCCTGACGCGGGTAAGGCGCTGGTCGCGCTGCTGTGGGCTGGCGGTCACGGCCGGATCGACATCGGTAAGGCCGGGCAAGCCTTGGAGCGCACCTTAGTTGATGCGTCTGTCTGGCAACCTGAACGCCTGGACTTCGCCGCGCCGCCCAAGCTTGGCCCCGGACTCTCGCGCAACCACCCACCGCCCCGGCTTGAGGGCAACCCGGCCGGTCTACTCGACTTGTGCGCCCTGATCGCCGCTGCTGATGGCTCGGTGCAAAACCGCGCCAGCACCGCCCGCCGCGCTGCCCGCGACGCGGCAAAACCCGCCCTGGCAACGGCTCGTGACGCATGGATTGACACCACCGCGCCCGAACTGGCCGAAGCGCACGGTATCGACGTTGATGCGGTCAAGGTCGCGCTGCGCCGCGCCAGTGAAAAACAGGAACTCACCGGCGACTTCGTGCTGACCGCGGCCGATGGTTCGGCCCCGCGCGTGGGGGAACTGCTCGACAACCCGGCGAAGTGGCACGGCAAGCGGTTTGCTGACCCCCTGGAGCCCGACTACACCGACGATGCGCGCATTGCATGGGCCAACCTGCGCAGTGGTCGGCGACCCTATGTCTATTCAGACGCGCATGGGGGGCGACGGTTCTATCTCATTCGCCCGTCGGCACGCATTGAGTTGAGTCGCGGTCAACGCGCCCGCGTGGTCGATCAAACCCTTGATCTGTTGCGCTCCCGTGGGGAACTGTACGACTTCGGAACGGGGTCATCGCTGGCGCGCGTCACTGACGACGCCCGCGCCTTGCCCGTCGCTCGGGATTGGCTATCCGATCACCTTGACCGCGTGATCGAATACTTCGTGCTTGAGCCCGCAGAGGACCCCTTGAAGCCGCCCGTTGAGGTCCCCGCCGACGCGCCGCAGTGGGCAGCGTCGCGCATTCTCGCCAAGGACGGCGACCGCGGTATGAGCCTGCTTGACGCCGTGATTACCGCCCCGACCTTGCGCGCTGATGGGTCGATCCTCGCCGATCCTGGTTACGACGCACCCTCACGGTTGCTACTGCTGGCCGATAGCCCCGATCTAGCCCCCCCGCCGTCCGCGCCGACGCTCGCCCAAGCCAAGGCCGCGCTCAACACCTTGTGGCATCCATTCCGCCTGTTCCCCCTGGTGGACGCAGTAGACCGCGGAGTCGCGCTGCAAGCCCTGCTGACCGCCACCGTGCGGGCGAGCCTGCCGACTGCCCCAGGCGTCGCCTTTGACGCGCCGACAGCCGGCACCGGCAAAACCCTGTTGGCCCAAGCTATCGGCGCGTTGTCGCTGGGATACTGCCCCCCCGCGCTGCCCCCGGCCGGCAACCAAGACGACGAAACCCGTAAGCGGTTGTTCGCCGCCCTGCGGGATGGGCATCGGGTGTTGCTGTGGGACAACGTGCGGGAGCCGCTGGGCAACGCATCGCTCGACGCCTTCATGACCGCACCGACCTTCACGGATCGCATCCTTGGCGTGTCCCAAATGGCCACCTTGCCGAACCGAGCGCTATTCATTGCGACGGGCAACAGTCTGCGCCTGGTCGGCGATACCTGCCGCCGCATCCTGCCCGCCCGTTTGGACGCCCGCACCGAAAAGCCCTATGCCCGCGAGTTCGGGTTTTGCCCGCTGGATGCGGTATTGACCCGCCGTGCCGAACTGGTCACGGCGGCACTCACCATCATGCGCGCATGGATCACGGCCGGCCGGGTGCGTCACGGAAAAGGTCGATCCGCATCCTTCGAGGCGTGGGATGACCTGGTGCGGCAATCAGTCTGTTGGGTAGCGACGTGGGACGACCGATTCAGCGATCCCTTGACCGCGACTGACCGCGCGTTTGCGCTCGACCCCGAAACCGCCAAGCTCGCCGCGTTGCTGTCCGCATGGCAAGCAGTGATCGGCGGCAAAGCCGTGACGACTGCGAAGCTGATCGACCAATCAGCCGCGTCTGAGTTCGCACCCGAGGACGACGCGGCCCCCGCCTTGCGGGATGCGATAGCGGAGATTGCCGACGAGCGGGGACAGCTTAACCGGCGCATCTTGGGACGCTGGATCGAGCGCCACGTTGAACGCCGGCACGACGGCTTGCGCCTGGTGCGCGGCACCCTGTCGCGGGGTTCGCCGACCTGGATTCTGACCAAGGACGAGCCACCCGCGCCCGAGAGTGGTGGGTTTGGTGGGTTTGGCGGGTTTAAAACGGACGATAGAGATCTAGGAACGCGAGTCGAAAGGGTTGAAGTATGACCGCCAACACGCTGATTCATAGAGCAAGGTCGGCCGGAGTGACCATTGTTCCGACGCCGACCGGAAACCTGACTCTCGAAGGCCCCCCCGATGCTGTTGCGGTTCTGATGAGGGAGGTTCGCGCCAACAAAGCGGACCTGTTGAAGATCCTCAGTGCGCCCGCCGCCGACACTGCGCCCCGCCGCCTATGGGTCGTCACCCACCCGGACGGCTCGCCGCGCTCGCACTCGTTTTGCCCCGCGGCAACGCTGGCCGAAGTCCGCAGTTGGTATCCGACTGCTGCGAGCATCGAGCCCGAGCACGCGCCCGAACTCGCGCCCAAGGTGGAGCCGCCCGCCGCCCTGCCCGCGCGACCCGACACGGAGACCGCTGAATGACCATCCACGCATCCATCCACGGCCGGGCGGGCAATGACCCGGTGCAATCGACAACCGCGGCCGGCAAGGACATGACTCGTCTTTCTGTCGCTGTGAACGCGGCCGGGCTCAACGCAGAGACGGAGGAGACGCTATGGGTGTCAATCCTCGCTTTCGGTCGAGTAGCTGATGACTTGGCCCGCGCCGCGAAAGGCCAAATGGTCACGGCGCAAGGCAAACTGACCCGCGGACACTTCACCGGCAAGGACGGGCAGGAGCGCGAAAGCTGGTCACTGCTTGCCGATGCGGTCCTGACCCTCAAGAGCGCGAAGCCGAGCGGCAAGGCACGTACCCAGGGCCAGACGCGGGACCGGACCCCAGGCGACCCGAGGGACGACTTCGATGATCCTCTGGGGTTCTGACCATGCGCATGGGCAAGCCCACCTGTAAGGCAAAGACTCGCCGGGGGACGCTCTGCAAGTGCAAGCCGGTCAAGCCGGGCGGACGTTGCCGGTTGCATGGGGGAGCGAGCACCGGACCGCGGACCGTCGCAGGAAAGGCCCAGTGTGCGCGCAACCTGGAAGCTGCCCGCGCCTTCCTCGCGTCCGACGATCCAAGGGCAGTCGAGGCTCGCCGCCTACGCACGGAGAAGGCAACCGCGACCAAGGCACGCAACCGAGCGATTCGCCTGGAAGCGGCTGAGAGGGAACGGCGCCGTGCAGAGTACGACGCGACGTGGCGCGCCTGGTGCGCGCAGCACAGGTTCGACCCGATAACTATGCGGCGCATTCCACGGAGCCCATAACGGGGGCGTGCGTGCGCTCGCGTATGTGCCAGTAAAAGGCCAATTCCCGCGTGACTCCGTTACCCTGTAACCGCCATCCGGTTGGGCTTGGAGCGCAGTTACGCAGGGTTACACATGGTTGTACAACTCCGTGCTACTATCGTTGTGTAACCTGTTGTGCAACCCCCGGAGCCTGCCGTGTCACCCGCCGAAACCATCCTCGCCAACCTCGCCGCCGTCCGCGAAGCGTTCAGCCTGTCCAGCGGCCCCGTTCCGGCATGGCGTCGCTTACAGACCACCTGCCCGGACTTGACCGCGGCAATGTCCCTCAACTCGTTTCGATCCGTGGCGCCCGTGGTCCTGCTGACTGCGGACAGGTTACACAATCAATGTGCAACCCTGCCCCCGGTACCTGCTGAATCAGCATCGGCGCCCAAGACCTTCGACGGGTGGAGCGTGCAGACCGACCCGAAAGGCTACATCCGGCTGCACCGCAAGCACGGCGGCAAGGTCTTGTCGGTCTACATCGGCAAGGCATGGGACCCGGACAAGGCCCGCGAGCGGATAACTGCCCGCCTGGCCGGTTTCCAGGCCGAGGTTGCAGGGGATGACGCGGTTGGCCGTCGCCAAAGCCCATGACGTGATCGCGCGTACTGCCGCACAAAATCATCAGACCACGCTGCCAGGCTCGGGCGACCGCCCCAAAGTTCACGACGCCCGCGTGCGTACATGGGCGCAAATGCTGCACAATGCCCTGTCCGGGTTCTACAGGTAGGAGGTTGGCAACCATGGCGACAGCGCAGCAACAGGCCCGGTTCAGGGCCAAGGACAGCAAGGCGACAATCCAAGCCCGGCTTGACCCTGCGACCGTCGCGCGGCTGGATCGGATCGCCTGCAAGCGCGGCGCGGCTGGCCGCGGGGTAGTCATCGACTGGTTGGTTCAAGGTGCGGCCCCGGACCCGCTATGGTTGGCAGCCGAGGGGCTGCGGCTGTTGAAAGCCTATTTCGACGCCACGGGTGAAACGCGGGTGCACACTCGCACCGGGGATGGATCGACCTGGAGGTGTTCGACCGCCGACCGCCGACCGCGGTCCCGATGAGCAGAGTCGCTATGTCGGTACCCCATATTCAGTAATTCGATTGCGACAGACTATGCTAATCACCCACGAACGCGAAAAGCTGATCAATGCGATCATCTTTTTCGCCAAGAATACCCGCTTCCTGGGCAAAACCAAGCTCTGCAAGCTACTCTATTTCCTTGATTTTGAGCACTTCAAGGAAACCGGACGGGCGGTCACGGGCCTGGACTATTTCGCTTGGAAGATGGGACCCGTCCCCACCAAGCTCTATGAGGAAGTGGACATGCCCGAACCGGACATGGCCGAGCGCGTCGAGTTCGTGGAAAAACCGACTCGGCGCGGTTCCATGCTCGTGGTGCGACCCATCGCCGATTTTGACGACAGCCATTTCACCAAGCGCGAATTGCGCATCATGAAGGGCCTTGCCGATGAGTTCCGCGACACCCAAGCCGACGACATGATCGAGGCGACCCACCTGGAAAACCAGCCTTGGCATCGGGTCTACGTCGAAGAAGGACGCCGACAGGCTAGCATCCCTTATGACTTGGCCTTGCGCAAACAAGAATCGGAATCCATGCGCGAGGCCATTGCCGAGCGTCAGGCGTTCGTCGAGCACTTCCGCGAAGCATGACACCTGGTACTCTCTTTTTCGATCGCCACTTTCGCTTTCACGACGGCGAAGACGGTCAGAAAATCCTGATCGCCCTTGGCACCGCCCACGGGGTCACAGTGGTCGTCAAGGCGACTTCTTAGGCCCGCCGGTTCCGCAACGATTACGGTTGCCAAGCCGAGCACCGCTTTCCCAATTTCCATCTGGTGAAAGGTTGCTGTTGCCTTAAGAAGCCAACCTGGGCTTGCCTGGACGAGTATTACGAATTCAAAGACAGCGAGTTGCTGCAACGCCACTTCTCCGGCGACATTAACCGTATCGGTGCATTGACCGATGCCATCACCATTGAGTTGATGGAGTGCGCCTTGCGGTCGGACGATATCAGTCCGCGCCAAAGCAACATCGTACAAACCGCGCTGGATGCCTTCCGCGCGCCCCCCGCGGATGACCAATAACAAGGAGCATCATGGCCCATCTCGAAGAGAAGATCGCGGAGATTGCCGACCGGAGCTTGCGTGAGATCATTGACAAGGAAGTAAAGAAGCTCAAGGAGAAAAAGCAATTCGGTTTGGTCTTCGAGGGGCATCAACCGGAAGTCGTACCGGTCCCCAAGGCCGCCGTGCACAAGGGGGCAGTAGTGGCCAAGCGTGGGGGCAACCTGGCCGAGACCTGGCAAGTGGTGCGCATCCATGATGGCGCTGCGGACATCAAGAGAGACGCCGACGATAACAGGGAGACGGTGCGCTTAGCCTCTTTGGTGGTCGTACGGCGCATGGGCGAGCCGGTTTTCCCCGCCCTGGTACCGCTGAACAGTGTTCAGAACACCGACCCCGGCGAGCCGCATCACATCCTGATCGAAGCGGAGAACTATCACGCGCTGCAATTGCTGGACTATCTCTACGCGGGCAAGGTGGATTGCATCTACATCGACCCGCCCTATAACACCGGGGCGCGGGATTGGAAGTACAACAACGATTACGTAGACAGTAACGACGGCTGGCGGCACAGTAAGTGGCTCGCCTTCATGGAAAAACGGCTAAAGCTGGCGAAGAGATTGCTCAATCCTAAGTCCAGTGTTCTTATCGTCACGATTGATGAAAATGAGGTTAATAATCTCAGCCTTGTCCTTGCTGACCTATTTTCAGATGCGAAACGACAGACAGTTACGTCAGTAATCAATCCGCGTGGCGTCTACAAAGATGGATGTTTCGCTCGGTGCGACGAGTATCTGTTGTTTGTAATGATTGGCGATGCTCGTGTTGCCGGCGAGGCGGATACGAAATTCCTCGAGGGCGCGGAAATTTCGTGGCGCACTTTAAGGCGTAGTGATTTGACCTCAGCACGAGGAACCCCTAAAGGCGGAACGAGACAGTTCTATCCTATTTACGTAAATGACACGGCGAGGAAGATCGAAGAAATCGGTGAGCCCTTGCCACATGAATTCTCCAGGCTCAGCGTTCCGTTGCGAGAGGGATGCACAGCCGTCTTTCCGATAAGACCAGATGGCACAGAAATGAATTGGGGACTTACCCCTGAGAGCCTTTCCGAACTGTTGAAAAAAGGGTATGTTAAATTAGGCGCTTACAAGCCAACCGAGCCGCAAAAGTATGTAATCTCTTATCTAACTTCGGGGCGTGTAGCTGACGTCGCCTCTGGTAAAGCGACGGTGTTTGGCAAGAGTTCGTGCGGTGCGGTGATTGCAAAATACCTTGTCGGCAAAGATCGAATGCCAGTTACCTGTTGGTCTAGGCCAACGCATAACGCCGAAACATTCGGATCAAATCTTCTGAGGGACATTCTTGGTGATCAGAGGTTTCCATTTCCCAAGTCCCTATATGCGGTAGCGGACTGCGTCAGGTTTTTCACCAAACATAATATGAACGCATTGATAGTCGACTTCTTTGGTGGTTCAGATACGACTGCAAATGCTGTCATGCTACTTAATGAAGAGGACAGCGGTTCTCGGTGTTGCATGCTCGTGACGAACAATGAGGTTTCCGCCGAAGATGCGGAAGCAATGCGCGGGCAGGGTCTACAGGCCGGCGAGGCCGAATGGGAAGCCCGAGGTATTTGTCGGTCGGTAACCTGGCCGCGCTCAAGATTTTCTATTCTTGGCCTCCGCGATGACGGCACCCCGTTACCGGGGGACTATCTGACCGGGCGGACCATCACACGCGATAAGCCCCGCACCATTCGTCAATTGGGGTTCGCCGAAGGCCGTCACCTGACCCTGCCACAGCGCAAACAGTTAGCCGCGATCATGCGCGCCGTGCCTCAATCAAAGCTCGATACGGGACCCTGGTTTCTCGACGACGAGACGCCCGTCTGCGTGCTGTGGGACGTACAAAAGGCCGAGGACTGGTTGGACGCTTTGGCGGAGGCCGATCATGTGACAGACCTGTACGTGGTGACAACGGAAACAAGGCTGTTTAACGAGATCAAGGCGCAGATTCAAGACACGCTCGGTCCAATCGGTATCACGGAAGAAGAGAAGCGACCCATGGCGGCAGGCTTCGCGGCGAACCTCGCCTATTTCAAGCTGGAATTCTTGGAGCCGATCGAGGTTGCAATGGGCCGACAGTTCGCCGCGATCTTGCCCGTTCTGTGGATGATGGCCGGGGCGCAGGGGCCGCGCCTAGAGGCGCCGGACCCGCACTCCCATTGGTTGATCCCTGTCGCCTGTCCCTTCGCTGTACTCTTACGGGAAACTCGCTTCCGGGAGTTTCTGGCGAAAATCGAAACCCGCGCGGACCTGACGCATATCTTTCTAGTAACCAATTCCGAAAGTGCTTTTCATGACATGCACGCCGCATTACCCGATGGTCTGACCGCGATACAGCTTTACAAGAACTATCTGGATAACTTCAAGATCAACACGCCTCGTCGGTAGACAATAGAAGGGAGAAGCATGAAACTCGAACTGTGCGAATTTCAGCAGACTGCGGTTGCGAGACTCCGCGAGGAGGCTAGTTGGGCAAAACGTGAAGCACGCGACCGCAGCAAGGCGCAAGCGGTTGTGCTGGCGTCGCCGACCGGATCAGGCAAGACAATTATCACTACGCAGTTGATCGAAGATATCCTGAACGGCACCGACGAGATTCCTGCCGAACCGGACGCTGTTTTCCTTTGGCTATCCGATCAACCGGAACTAAACGAACAATCGCGTAAGAAGATTGCCGCGTCATCCTCGCGCCTGCGCGATCAAGATTTGGTGATCGTAGCGTCCTCTTTTGACCGCAGGATCTTTGAGGGGGTAAGGTCTACTTTCTCAATACGCAAAAGCTCGGTAAAGACAAGAGCCTTGTCAGCAAGGCCGATAAGCGCCAATATACGATTTGGGAAACGATTCAGAACACCGAACGAGAAATCGGCGACCGATTCTATCTCGTCATCGACGAAGCGCACCGTGGGATGAATCGCAGCCGGCAGGAAGAAAATCAGAATCGCACGATTGCGCAAAAGTTCGTCGTCGGCGAAGCGGGCGTCATCGCGCCGATCAAGCTGATTCTGGGGGTTTCGGCGACACCGGAACGCTTCAAGAAGTTCCTGGCTGAGACTGAAGCCACCCATGGCCGAAGCCAGCGCCTCGTGACCATCCCCCCGGATGAGGTTCGTCAGTCGGGTCTGCTGAAAGACCAGATCGTGCTGTTTCACCCGGAAGCGGACCAGCCGAGCGACTGGACCCTACTGGCCGCGGCGGCAGGTCGCTGGATGACCATGCGCGACGCTTGGACGGCCTATACCGCCGAACAGGCGATAGCGCCGGTCCATCCCGCGCTTATCATTCAGGTGGAAGATAAGACCCGTACCGACCTGGCGTTGGCAATCCAAACCATCGAGCAAGCGATCGGTCCGATCAAAGACGAAGAACTGGCGCACGCCTTCCAGGATGATCGGGAGATTACCGCCGGTCACCATAAGATTCGCAATATCGATGCTTCCCGCATTCAAGAGGAAACCGCGGTCACAATCGTCTTTTTCAAGATGGCATTGACGACAGGCTGGGATTGTCCGTGGGCGGAAGTGATGATGTCCTTCCGCAAGGCGCAGGATCATACCCTCATTGCGCAAGTGATCGGGCGCATGATTCGTACCCCGCTGGCACGGCGCATTGAGGAACGCGAGCTGTTGAACACCGTTTCACTCTACCTGCCGCATTTCAACCAGGAGGGTGTTGCGCTAGTAGTGGACCGCTTGAAGAACGATCCCGATACCGTGCCCCCGACCGACGTGGAGGACGGCAATGCGCTGGTGACGTTGACCCGGCGCAAGGGCGAATGGATGGCCGAATGCTTCAAGAAATTGGGTGGCTTGCCGACCTACCGAGTGGAGACAATCCGTAAGCAGTCCAATACGCGTCGATTAATGAAACTTGCGCGTTTGCTGACCACGTTGCACGCCATTGACATGGACGCGGTAGACGACACCAAGGCGTTGATTGTCGGCACGCTTAAGCGCGAGCTTGAACGGCTGCGCGGCGAAGTTCAGGGTTTCGACGAGAAGGTTTCGGGTGCCAATGAAATCACGGTCAATGCCGTGACGATCGAACAAGGAACATGGAAGGAGTTGAGCGGCAGTCAGGAAAGGGTTGCTCTCAATGATCGCAACATCGACGATTTATTTCATCGTGCCGGGCTGCGATTGGGTGAAGGGTTGGAAATGGATTATTGGCAAGCCAACTGCGATACGGAGAACCCGCAGCGGGCCAAACTGGAGTTATTCCTGATCCTGCAAGATCAAAAGGCGTGGGAGAATCTGGAAAACGCTTGTGAGGGCCGCATTCAAGCCCTGTTTTCAAGAAACAAACGGGCGATTGCCAAGCTTAAAAGCTCCGAACGGGAACAGTACAATAAGGTCAAGGAATTGGCAAAAGAACCGGAGCCACTGGAATTTGCGCCCCCGGCAGAAATGATCGCCAATATCGGTAAGCCGGTCTTCGCTGAATTTTCAAAGCATCTGTATGTGACTACTGACGGTCAGTTTTTTGCCCACCTGAATACCTGGGAGACAGCGACGATTACCGCGGAGATCAAGAGTTCCAACGTCATTGGTTGGCTGCGCAACTATGACCGCAAGCCTTGGGCGCTGCAAATGCCCTACGAGGATGGGTCGCAGATGCGACCCATGTTTCCGGATTTTCTGGTGGTACGCCGGGACGGTTCCGACTTTGTGGTGGATATTTTGGAGCCACACGATCCCGGCCTGCCAGATAGTTGGAGGAAGGCCAGGGGCTCGCCAAGTATGCCGCGACCCACAGCCTTGATCCGAAACTCGGTCGGATCGAGTTAGTGCGGCTGGTAGGGAAAGCCATCAAGCGACTCGACCTGAGCGATCCGACAACGCGAAAGAACCTCCTCAAGATCGATAGTAATCCAGCGCTCGACCTTCTTTTCGGTCTACGGGCGACGGACTAACGCCGACCGACTTGGAATGTGATCGAACGGCGCGTCCGGCTCGCGTCGGAGGACGCGCCCGTCGACACCCACACCGACAGCAACGCCGCCCCGGACCTTCGATGGGTGGTCGGTCTATGTCGGCAAGGGATGGAGCGAAGCCAAGGCCCGCGAGCGGATTGCAGGCAAGGCCATCGCCTGCCCGGCCCCACGGCGGGGCACCCTGACCGGAGCCGAGGCGACTTATCGGCCCCGTCTATCGGGCACAGAAAATGCTTTTACCGCAAGACAAAGACTTGACAGAAAATAGCAATGCTCATGCCCGATAGCCGTTGCCTATCGACCGGCGCGAGGATCGGTGGGTTCGATCACCATTGCATGGGTCACCCATCTGCATGGTCCCTGAGCCTGGCGGGTTCGAGGCGCTGGACCTGGCACCATCCAGAAGATCCACGACGCTCTCATGGTTCGCGTGTGCGGCGGTACGCACCGGAGTACGCGGCCGGCTCGCACTGGAGTCGGTTCACTGGCCTACCGCTCAGCGGTCCGACGAACGGTAAAACCGCTCAGAAGAATGCCGAAGCAGCGAAAAAAGCGGGTACAAAAGCGGGTACAAAACGGCTTTCCTGAAGAATAAAACAAGAAAAAACAACGATTAAAACGCTGACTATCGGTTTAACGTCTGACCGGGACTTCTGCTGCGAAGGTGCGGGCCGGGTTGACGCCCGCAAGCGACCTCTTTATACTTTCGCGTTCTGCTTGGCTACGTAGCTCAGCTGGTTAGAGCACCGCACTCATAATGCGGGAGTCGGTAGTTCAAATCTACCCGTAGCCACCAAATATCCAAGAACTTATGATGAACCGGCCAAGTGCCGGTTTTTTTTCCTCCCCGACTCATGTTGCCGATCGTCGACCGTTACGTGCTGACCGAGGTGGCGAAGACCTTTACGGCGATCGTTGCGACCTTGCTCGCGATCATCGCCAGCATGTTGTTTTTGCGCACCCTGGAGGAGGTCAACCTGGGTGCGCTGAACGCCGAACTCGTGCTGCGATTTCTCGGTCTGCAGATCGTGCGCGACACGCCCAGCCTGCTGCCTCCGGCATTCTTTCTCGCCGCCCTCGGCGCCCAGGGTCGCTTGGCTCGCGACAGTGAACTGGTGGCCCTGAACGCCTGCGGGATCGGTCCAAGGCGAATGTTCCGGCCCTTGTTCCTCCTCGCGTTGCCCGTCGCCGCGGTCACCGGTTGGTTCGCGCTGGTGCTCCAGCCTTGGGCAGCGGCCGGAATTGCCGAGATTCGTCTTCAGCAGAAAGAGCAGGCGACGCAGATTGCCGGGCTCCAGGCCGGGCGCTTCTACACCGAGGAAGGTGGCGATCTGGTGATCTATATCGGGTCGATCGCCAAGGGCAAGGGGCTGGAACGTGTCTTCGTTCTCGATCGGAGCGCGGAGACCACGCGTATTGTGGTCAGCGAGACCGGTCGGCATCGGGTGGAGGAGCAGAGCGGAGACCAATTGGTGATCCTCAAGGACGGTCACCGCTTCGATGGGAAAGCGGGGGAGGGCAACTACCTGATCGGGCGGTTTCGGGAGTACCTTCTGCGGCTCGAGGGGCAGGGGGAGCGGCACACCGTCACCAAGCGCTCCACGACCTCGTCCGGCGATTTGCTGAAGTCAGACGCTATCGAAGACCGCGCCGAACTGGAGCACCGGATCGCCGCGCCTCTGGCAATCTTGACGCTGACCCTGATCTCGGTGCCCTTGGTGGCGATCTCGCCCAGGCAAAAAACCTCAGGGCGATTGCTCCTCGCCTTCCTGGCCTATTTCACCTTCTTCAATTTGCAGCAGTTGGCGGAAAGCTGGCTCGGGAGTGGGCTGACTCCGGTCTGGCTGACCAGTTTCTGGTATCAGCTCCTGGTCCTGGCCTTGGTCTATCTAGTCATGGCGCCGGAGTCGCTGTGGTACAAGCACCTGCGTGCAGGTTTAGCGCGGCGCTGGACGTCCGCCCCGCCAAGTTGATCTGCGACTAAAGCGCGGTCGGGTCGGCCCGGCCTGTCCGCGATGATTTCATCAACAGGTGGCCGCGGGAATGAACCCTTGATCGGGCAAACGGGGTAGACTAGGCCGTTCTGATTCAACATGAGATAACGATTTCGGAGCAGCACGCCATGTCTTTGACCAAGAATGTCGGCAAGACCGATCGCACGATTCGTCTGGGGGTCGCCGGACTTTTGGTATTACTCGGGATCTGGGTACATCAACCGATCCTATCAGTGATTGGTCTGGTCTTGTTGGTCACCGGCGCGACCGGTTTCTGTCTGGCGTACCTCCCTTTCAAGATCAATACGACAAAGGATGACCAGGACTGAGCGGATGGGCGCGTCACGGGGCCGCTGAGCGGCATTGGAGCGGGCAGTCCCTAGCGACGGACAGGGCCCGGGTTTGCTGACACATGGTCCGGGCGGCCTCCCCTAGCCGGGAGGCGACGATTGATGCCGTTGCCGTGCGGGCCGGATGGGTACGGTGACCGCGCGCTGGTCATCCTGACCAACGCGGGGAGCTGTTGTTACTCGTCTTGTTCCTTAACCGATTGGGGCGGTTGAGGTAATCAACGGTTCCAAGGCATCCATTGGAGGGGTGAACTGGACGGCGGCGACGCTGGTTTGGCCGGTAGTGGCGTGGCTGGAGCTACTGGGGGCTGAGCCGGTGGCTGGGCACTACGCCAGGGCAGACCGCTTCCAAACAAACTCCAAGCCGGGGTCTGCTGGGGTGCGGTAACTGCCTTGGCAGGCGTTGCGGCAGTCGCCGCGGGCGCTGCTGGGGCCACTGGCGCTGCCGCCGGCTTCGTGGTTGTGGCAGGTGCCGCGGCGACTGCTGCCGGGGTAGCCGCGACGACCGGCGTCGGCTCGGCGGCCGCCGGTGCCGGGGTGGCCTCGGCGACCGGCGTCGGCGCGGCGGCAACCGGTGTCGGGGCGGCTTCGATGACCGGCGTCGGCTCGGCGGCCGCCGGTGCCGGGGTGGCCGCGACGACCGGCGTCGGCTCGGCGGCCGCCGGTGCCGGGGCGGCCGCGACGACCGGCGTCGGCTCGGCGGCCGCCGGTGTCGGGGCGGCCGCGACGACCGGCGTCGGCTCAGCGGCGGCCGGTGCCGGTGCGGCCTCAGCGACCGGCGTCGGCTCGGTGGCGGCCGGTGCCGGTGCGGCCTCAGCGACCGGAGTCGGCTCGGCGGCGGCCGGTGCCGGTGCGGCCTCGACGACTGGTGTCGGCTCGGCGGCGACCGGTGCCGGTGCGGCCTCAGCGACCGGCGTCGGCGCGGCGGCGGGCGCCGGTGCGGCCTCGGCGACCGGTGTCGGCTCGGCGGCGGGCGCCGGTGTGGCCTCGGCGACTGGTGTCGGCTCGGCGGCGGCCGGTGCCGGTGCGGCCTCAGCGACCGGCGTCGGCGCGGCGGCCGGTGCCGGTGCGGCCTCAGCGACCGGCGTCGGCGCGGCGGCGGGCGCCGGTGCGGCCTCGGCGACTGGTGTCGGCGCGGCGGCGGGTTCCGGTGCGGCCTCGGCGACTGGTGTCGGCGCGGCGGCGGCCGGTGCCGGGGTGGCCTCGGCGACCGGCGTCGGCGCGGCGGCGGGCGCCGGTGCGGCCTCGACGACTGGTGTCGGCTCGGCGGCGGGTGCCGGGGTGGCGTCGGCGACCGGCGTCGGCCCGGCGGCGGGTTCCGGTGCGGCCTCGACGACTGGTGTCGGCTCGGCGGCGGCCGGTGCCGGGGTGGCCTCGGCGGCGGGTTCCGGTGCGGCCTCGACGACTGGCGTCGGCTCAGTGGCAACCGGCGCTGGGGTGGCCTCAGCGACCGGCGCTGGCGCTTCAGTCGCGGCGGCTGCCGGCGGGGGCGTCACGGGAGCTGGGGGCGGCGTCAACGTGACCTTACCGATCGGCGCGAGCCGCGCCGCTAACGCCTGCGCATCGCTCGGGGGTCCGATAGGTGCGAACGAGGCGTCGGTCGCCAGGCGGATCACGCCGGCGGCCATGGCCAGGGCAACCGCCCCAACAATCACGGTTTGGTAATCCATACCGCTTGAATTTTTGGAAGACATACGCGAATTGATCCTCTGTTGTCTGGTGATTGACCGCCTACTCACCTTGCCCAGCGGGCAGTTAAGGGGCGTGCAGACGGGTGCAACGCGTCGGACAGCCCGGTCACACCTAGGCGAACCTCGCGACAACCGTGAATCCGGCCTGGTGTCCCAGTCGGCTCGATATCGACGGCCCCGATGGTTTCCCGCGTATTGTACGGTAATGCAATCCGAAACGCCGTACCGCAAGCACGGCTGACCGGTTGCTCCAGATTGTGCGAAAATTCGGCAGGCAGCCGCGGTGCAGCGGCCCCGACCCGGCGACTGCGCCCCGATGGCGCGGTTCCTCCTCCGCTCAACCCGCCGTCGTCTTCGGTGGCGATGGCCGCTGTTGAACACCCCCGCTCAAGGACATCCGATGAAAGACCCCGCGAATCCCGAGAACGGTCCCCTGGATGACTGGCAGTTGGCGATCCGCGTGGTTGCCATGCCGGCGGACACCAACGCCTACGGCGATATCTTCGGCGGCTGGATCATGTCACAGGCGGACATCGCCGGCAGTACCATCGCCATACAAATCGCCCAGGGGCGGGTGGCGACCGTAGCGGTGAAGGAGTTCCGCTTTCTCGCCCCGGTGCTGGTCGGTGACCTGACCGAACTGTTTGCGCGATTGGAACGGACCGGTAACACGTCGATCAGCGTGGAGGTTGACATTTGGGCGCAAGGCGAGCCCGACCCCGGCAGTCGGCGCCATGTCGCACACGCAGTGTTTGTATACGTCGCGGTCGATGCCGATGGCCGGCCGCGGCAACTTGCGCAACCGGCAACGATCGTCACCTAAGTCCCGCTGTCAGGGGCGCGGGCTGTCGTGTGGTCCACGGTTGCAGGTCGAGCACCGCCTCCATGAATCCCATGAAAAAGGCATTGTTGTTTCAGATGGGGTCTGCCCATAGTCGTCGACGACAGCGGTCGTTTTAGGGTCGACGGCTTGCGGTCTCCAACCGGACTGACGAACCGGATATCCGCTTCTTCCATCGATCCCGGCGGCCATTTCCCAGTGAAACTCTTGGAGATCTCGCCATGAACACGCGTGCAGTCCAACAGTCCCCAGTCGTCGCGCAGACAAGTCCGCAGGTTTGCTCGGTCAGTCTGTTCGCGCCCCTGCACTGGATCGCGGCAGGGGTTGACGATTTGCGCTATGCACCGTTCCACGGCCTGTTCTATGGCCTGCTGTTTACCGCGGCCTGCGGTTTGACCTTTTTCCTGGTGAGCGGCCTTCCTTGGTTCACGATTGCCTTCTTGACTGGGCTGCTGCTGATCGGCCCATATCTGGCGTCCGGGCTCTACCTGGCCGCCCGGCAGCGCGCATCCGGTCAGCCGGTCAGCGTCCGCGCCGCCCTGACCGTGCTGGCCGAACGCAAAACCAACATGGCGTTTTACGGCGTGTTTCTCGCCCTTGTGATGGTCGTCTGGGTCCGTCTTGCCGCCCTGCTCTTCGCCATTCAGTTCACCAGCATGTCGCCCACGATAGAGGATTATCTGGGCATCCTGAGCGGCGACGGGGATCCCTGGGTTCTGGCCTTCTTCGTCGGAATCGGGTTGGTATTGGCGGTCACTGTCTTCGTCACGAGTGCGGTGTCGGTGCCGCTGATTATCGATCGGGATCAAGATCCGCTCAGCGCCATTCGCACCAGCGTGGATGCCGTGGTCCGCAACTGGCCCGCGATGTCCCTCTGGGCCGCGCTGATCGTGATCCTCACCGCGGTTGGTGTCGCGACCCTTGGGGTTGGGCTGGTGGTTCTGTTTCCCGTCTTGGGTTATGCTACCTGGCACAGCTATCGCGATCTGGTCGCCTGAGGACGCCTCTGGCCCCAGTCTTTTCCTGCCCCAAAGCGGGATCGGTGGCACCGTGGTCGTGGAGTGGAGCGCTCGCCAGGCTCACGCGACACGCAGGCTTACGCGGCAGGTCGTTGTGGCAAAGTTGCCGAGCCCACCGCCGCTGGGTCGGCGCGCGGATGCTCATGACTTGCTTACCACGGTGAGTGAATGTTTGGGGTCAGTCGGCGTTTCGTCGGAAACCATTTTGAGGAACAGGCGTTAAGCCGTAGGCTTGTTCATCCGTTTTGGGTTCCGAGAAACGATGATTGATTTGCACGCTCACCTGCTGCCTGGGGTCGACGACGGGGCACCTGATTTGGCGACCGCGCTGGCGATGGCGCGCATCGCCGCGGCGGATGGCATCGAAGTCATGGCCTGTACGCCGCACATCTACCCCGGGATGTATGAAAACAACGGCCCAGGGATCCGGCAGGCGGTTGCGGCACTCCAGGCCGAGTTGGACGAGGCCGGGATTGCATTGCGCCTGACGCTCGGGGCCGACACCCATATCGCTCCCGGTCTGGTCGCGAGTTTGCGCTCGGGCCGGGTGCCGACCCTAAACGACAGCCGCTATTTTCTGCTCGAACCGCCCCACCACGTGGCCCCGCCGCGGCTCGAAGAGACCGTGTTCAATTTGCTGACTGCCGGCTACATCCCCGTCATCACCCATCCGGAGCGCTTGAGCTGGATCGAGGATCAGTATCAGGTTTTTGTCGAATTGGCGCGTAAGGGGGCCTGGTTGCAGGTGACGGCCGGCAGCCTGACGGGTCGTTTTGGCGCTGCCGCCCGCTACTGGGGTGAGCGTCTGCTCGACGAGGGCTGGGTGCATCTCCTGGCGACCGACGCGCATGGTGCCAATCGCCGCCCGCCATTGCTGGCCGAGGGTCGGCGCGCCGCCGAAGCCTGGGTCGGCGCGGAGGAAGCTTATCGACTCGTCGATACCCGCCCCCGTGGTATATTGGCGAACTCTGAGCCGGAAAGTCTGATATCAGCCCCCGCGACGGCAGCGGCGTCGCCGACGCTTCGACGCGGCTGGTTGCGGATCGCCAACTGGTTCGATCGTCACTGATCGTATCGCATCTTCACGTTGTCGTCTTCGTTCGATTCGGCAGCGCAGGGAATTGTGAGGTAAGCGGGTTTGCCCAAGAATAGCGTGCGGGGTTTCGCGTTCCCATCCGTCGTGTCCGTGTTCGTCCGCGCGCTCTGGTGCGCGGTGACACTTGGCTTGGTCGCCTGCGCAGGTCAGCCGTCCGGCGATGCGGCGATCACTGCTGCCTCGGCAAACTCCCAGGCTGTAGCGGGGCCTGGTGTGGCCGCGGGCACCCAGGACTACCTGATCGGCCCCCAGGACCTGCTGAAGATCGAGGTCTTTGGGATCGAGGCGATGAACCGCTCGGTTCGGGTCAGCTCCACCGGTACGATCGGTTTGCCGCTGATTGGATCGGTCCAGGCCGCTGGGCTGACCAGTGAGCAACTGGCGGCCGACATTGCCGCGCGACTCACTAAGGATTATCTGCAAGACCCACAAGTCATCATTTTCATTGAGGAGTACACCAGCCAGCGCGTGACGGTCGTCGGCGCGGTGAAGAAGCCGGGCGTCTATCCGGTCAAGGGCCGCACGACGCTGCTGCAGGTGGTGGCGGGTGCCGAGGGCCCGTCCAGCGTGGCGAACATCGGATCAGTCAAGATTTTGAGGCCCCAACCAGACGGTACCCGCAAGGTCATGAGCTTCAACCTGAAGGCGATCCGCGACGGACGGATCCGCGACCCGGAGATCCACGGCGAGGACGTGGTCCAGGTCGACAGCTCGGTGGTCAAGGATAGCGCCAAACAGGCGTTCGAATTTATCCTTCCATTCTGGGTCATCGGCAGCCTGCTCTAAGTCGAGCGCTGTTTCAATCATTCCGCACGCATCCTGTCCTGTTTTGAATCGGAAGCCTTTATGAACGCGCCCGACATGCCCATCCCGGCGGATCCCGGCCGGCCGCCGCAGGGCCATGCCCTGATCGAGCACCAGCCCGGTGTTCTCATTCCGGCACCGCCTGCGCCGCCCCCGGGCTACGAGGAAGAGTCGGACAGTGACGGTCTCGATCTGCGCGAACTGTGGCAAGTGGTGCTCAAGCGCCGCTGGACCATCATCGTCTTCGCCGCGATCGTCGTCGTGGCGGCGGTGACGGCCACCTATCTGATGACGCCCATCTACCGTGCCAGCCTGGTCTTGCAGATCGACCGCGAAGACATCAAGGTGACCCAGATCGAGGACGTGGCGCCGGTCGACGCCTCCACCGGCGGTCAGGATTACCTGCTGACCCAGTATGAATTGCTCAAGAGCCGCAGTTTGGCTCAGCGAGTGATCGCCCAGATGGGCCTGGCCGATCTACCGGCGGAGCCGCCGCCGCCCTCGCTGATGGATCAGGCCAAGGCCTGGGTGGTTTCCTGGCTGCCGGGTGGTAGGGCCGGCCAGGAGGGCGCAGCAGCGCGTGAGGTGCCGGATGCGGCGGCAGACGGCAACCGGATGGAGGGCGTCATCAGCGGCTTCCTCGGCGGCCTGACGGTTGAGCCGGTACGCAACTCACGGCTGGTGCGGCTGCATTACAACAGTCCGGACCCCAAGCTGGCCGCGGCCATCTTGAATAACCTGGCCAGGAGCTACATCAACCTGAATCTGGAGCGGCGTTTCGATGCCACGACCTACGCCCGCAACTTCCTGCAGGAGCGCTTGCAGCAGGTCAAGGCTAAGCTGGAGGAGTCTGAACGGGAGTTGGTCGACTTGTCCCGCCGCGAAGAAATCATCTCCGTCGACCAGAAAGAAAGCGTCATCACGGGTAACCTCACTGCCGCTAGCGCGGCTTTGATCGAGGCCGGCAAGCAGCGGATGGGCGCCGAATCGGTCTACCGACAGATGCTCGGCACCCGCGGCCAGGGGCTGACCCAGGTGCTGGAGAGCAAGATCATCCAGGATCTGAAACAGACCAAGGCCAAGCTGGAGGCGCAATACCAGGAAAACCTGAGCACTTACAAGCCGGCCTATCCGACCATGGTGCAGTTGCGCGGCCAGATCAAACAGGTCGACGCCATGATCAATGAAGAGGTCGGCAACATCCGGGCGGCAATCACCTCCAATTACGAGGCGGCCAAGGCCGAGGAGTCGATGCTGCGTGCCAATCTCGATAAGATGAAACAGGAAGTGCTGTCGCTGCAGGGGCGCAGCATCCCGCTCAATATTCTGCGCCGTGAGGCGGACACCAATCGCCAACTCTATGACGGCCTGTTGCAGCGCTACAAGGAAGTGGGGGTGGCCGCCGGGGTCGGGACCAACAACATCTCGGTGGTGGATGAGGCCAAGGTTCCGTCCCGTCCTTACAAGCCCAGCCTGCGCCAGAACGCGTTGTTGGCACTGGTGCTCGGCTTGCTGGGCGGCGTCGGTCTGGCCTTCCTGTTCGAGCATCTGGACGACACCTTCCGTCGGCCGGAGGAGTTGGAGCGGCTGCTCGATCTGCCGCTGCTGGGCGTGATCCCCAAGACGCCCCTGGAGCCTGGCGAGGACCGCGCGATCGCCCTGGTCGGTCACGATGACGCGCGTTCGGCCTTCGCCGAGGCTTACCGGTCGGTGCGGACCGCCCTGCAGTTCTCCACCGCGAGCGGTGTGCCCCGACTGCTGACCGTCACCAGCGCGATGACCGGCGAAGGCAAGTCCACCACCGCGCTCAGTCTGGCGATTCAGTTCGCCCAGGCCGGCAAGCAAACGTTACTGATCGAGGCCGATCTGCGCAAGCCCTCGATTCACCGTACGTTGCGGCTGGACAATCAGACCGGGCTGACCAACTACCTGGCGGGCGGGGAGGCCCAGCCGGTCGAGATCACCCGGCCCACCCATATTCCCAACCTGTTCGCCATCCCGGCTGGCCCCCTGCCCCCCAATCCGGCGGAGCTTCTGTCCTCGGCGCGGATGGTCGAGTTGCTGGCCCTGGCCGCCGGGAAATTCGACCAGGTGATCCTGGACAGCCCGCCGCTGCTCGGGCTGGC
>Ga0247844_1002186_pt1 | contig 32733 bp, 25 predicted proteins | sample LaCtaG_FD_192421 | JGI IMG/M metagenome (GOLD analysis project Ga0247844, IMG submission 192421) | Freshwater microbial communities from meromictic Lake La Cruz, Castile-La Mancha, Spain - LaCruzMarch201714.5m_1 | ecosystem: Environmental > Aquatic > Freshwater > Lake | place: Spain: Castile-La...
TAATAATGATATACGCAATATTTCAAAGAACTTTTTTGGGTAAATTTACCCAGTTATATGACATTTTTTAAACCAAAGTATTAATCAATTAAAACTGTCTGCTCAGACTTTTCGGAGTGGACTCAAGCATTAATATTCAATATTGAAATTTGACATTATACAGAAAGAAGATTAAACAAAATATCTAAATATGATTTATAAATTAAAGTAGTATTATTATGGAAATAAAAAATGGAAAAGTAGTCCTAATAACAGGGGCGAACAAAGGAATTGGTAAGGAAATTGCCCGACAACTTGGTTTACTCGGATATACAATTGTACTCACAGCTCGTGATCAACAAGCAGGTACAAAGGCGGTTGAAGAGCTTATTGCAGCAGGTTGCGATGCTCATACGGTGCCTCTCGAAGTTACGAGTGCCGATGATATAGCCAATCTTGTGAAGTATTTTGAAAAAAATTACGGTAAACTTGATGTGTTAATAAATAACGCTGGGATTGCAATAGAATGGGACGGAGAACCAACCAATTCGGAAAAAGTTAGACGTACTCTCGAAGTCAACCTTATCGCTCCCTATGCAATTACAGAAGCTTTAGTGCCTCTACTTTCTGTTAGCGACGACGCAAGGGTGATTAACCATTCATCACAATTAGGCTCTATTGATGCAGCCGAGAACATGTGGCAGTATATTTCTTCATTCATGTCCGTAGGATACGCGACATCTAAGGCTGGGCTTAATATGCTAACACAGATACAATCCAAAACATTGGCAGTTAAAGGAATTGCAGTTGCAGCAGCACATCCGGGCTGGGTAAAGACAGATCTTGGCTCTGATGCTGCACCCATGGAAGTTGAAGAGGGAGCAAGTACTATTGTTAGTCTCGTGACAATTGTCCGTGACCAGTTTCCTCATGGACAGTTAGTACACAAAGGAGCTCGCATACCCTGGTAGTATTATCGGGAGACTGACTTTACCGCCAATACTAACTGCAAGTGATTCGGACTTGTCCCGAGCATCGGGGTTGCAAATCCTGCTTGGCAGTGCGCAATTTTCTATATCCTGTGAGACGGGGTTTGAAACAGTTGATATAACATAAAATTTAAAATAAAAATATGACACACAAACTTTTTTCATGCTTATGGTTCGATGGCCAAGCCAAAGAAGCAGCAGATTATTACTGTTCAGTTTTTAAAAACTCAAAAATAGTTTCTGAAAATCCAATGGTCGTAATTATTGAACTCAACGAAACAAAATTTATGGCACTCAATGGAGGACCACAATACAAATTTTCGCCTGCAAACTCGTATGTGATTACTTGCGACACACAAGAAGAAATTGACCACTATTGGGACAAACTTGGAGATGGTGGAAAATATGGTCAGTGTGGTTGGCTTGACGACAAATTTGGTGTTTCGTGGCAAATTGTTCCAACAATTTTAGGAGAACTTATGAGCAATCCTGAAAAATCTCAAAAAATAATTGAAGCATTTATGCAAATGACTAAGTTTGACATTCAACAATTAATTAATGCTTAAAAAATAAAAATTATGGCAAGTATCAATCCACATATTAATTTCAATGGAAATGCCGAAGATGCCTTTACATTTTACAAATCGGTATTTGGCGGAGAGTTCGCAAAAATAATGCGTTTCAAAGATTTAGCAAGTGCAGAATTTCCAGTATCAGAAAATGAGGCAAATTTAATAATGCACATTGCTTTACCAATTGGTAAAGATATTTTAATGGCAAACGATGTGCCACCAAGTATGGGCAAAACAAACGAGAATGAAAACAGAAGCAAAATTGTTATTAGTGCAGAAAGCAAAGAAGAAGCAGACAAATTATTCAACGGACTTTCAGCAGGCGGACAAATTGAAATGCCAATAGCCGACAGTCCTTGGGGTTCTTACTTTGGTATGTTTAGAGACAAATATGGAATAGAATGGATAGTGGATTTTGACCCTAATTATAAAGGTCAAATCTAGACGAAGAAAACAACGAACGCCTAATACGCGGAATAGCCAATGAAGATTTCAGTGGTATGCGAAAGGTTGTAGCTCTTGCTGCCAATAGACTGTAATTGCGCGTTAGGCAGGAATCGTTAGATAAATTAAAACAATTAGTAGAACCTGACATACAAGATGCATAAAAATAAACTCAAAATCAATAAATTAGAAGAAAAATGGCAAAGCAAATATTTATCAATTTAGCAGTTAAAGACGTTCAGAAATCAATGAACTTTTATTCTGCGCTAGGATTTTCAAACAACCCACAATTTTCGGACGAAGAAGGCAAATGTATGGTATGGGGCGAAAGCATTTTTGTGATGATTATGACTCACGAAAAGTTTGCATCCTTTGTAACCAAACCCATGGCTGACACAAAATCAACTATAGCAGCAATTTTTTCATTGTCGGTGGATAGTGTTGAGGAAGTTAATAGCATTATGACTAACGGACTTAAATCGGGCGGGACTGAACCAAGCGAAATGAAAGATTACGGCTTTATGCAACAACGCACAATAGAAGATTTTGACGGCCATACTTGGGAAATTTTTTATATGGACCTCACTAAGTTTCCAACTGAATAAGCAAACGAATAAACTAGATATTAGTAAAATAAATACTCATCCCTCGCTTCAAGTAGCCTGTAATCACGCGCTTGGCAGGGAGTTACGTCTTGTTACGTTTCCTATAACATTTCCGATGCATTTCCGATGCATCGCAACAAGCTGGAACAAGCTCTGCGAAAAGACGGCCTCACTGCAAATGGAACATCCCGCCTAAGCGGTGAGCGGCATGTAAACACTGGCTGGCATATTAAAATCAAATTACCAGCTCTGGCGGGGAAAATTTAATTGAAATTAGTGCAGCTATAAATGGCCACCCAAACGAAATTTTTACTGTTTTTGGAAAAATTTGAGTTAATTCGCAGACTGACTTTACCGCCAATACTAACAAAGACTATTGACACCTTAAATATATAGTGAAATGAACGAAATGAAAAAACTATACAAAATAGCAGGAATAGCGGCAGTAGTGATTGTAATACTTATTCCTATACAAATAATTATCTACGGGCTATATCCTCCTCCCGACAATCCCAAAGGTTTCTTTGAACTCTATAATGACAATTTGATATTGGGATTATTAAGTTTGGATTTGCTATATATTGTAAATAATACGTTAATTATTTTTGTGTATTTGGGATTGTTTGCTGCATTAAAACGGACTAATCTAGAATATATGACAATTGCCTTAGTAATAGGATTCATAGGCATTTCGTCATATTATTCATCAACTGTAATTTTCGAGATGAAAGCCCTAAGTCAACAATATATGCAAGCAACATCAACTGAAATAAAAGAACAAATAATATCATCTGGAAATTTACTTTTACTTAGATATAATGGAACTCCATTTGTTATTTATTATATTCTGAATGCAATAACATTAATAATTGCTTCAAGAGTAATGCTTATGGATGAGACATTTAGCAAATCAACAGCGATTTGGGGGTTAATCGCAGGTGGGCTAATGATAATTCCTTCAAACGCAGGAATGCTCGGATTAATCTTATCATTAGTGTCATTAATACCTTGGACAATTTTTTCAGTTTTGATTGCTATACGATTTTTCAGGCTTGACAAAATAAATAAATAAAGTACAGGCGGTAACAACTTTTGTTTAAGTTAATTCTGTATTTTCAGTTCTAGCTTATGGTTTATTTAATAATTTTCGTCTTTTAATATCGTACAAGTCCAGTCTTCTATCTTTGAGATTTTTTACCGTGCCGAAATTATGCAATTCTCTTATCAAATCTAAATCTACATCTGCTATTAATATCATCTCTGTGTTTGGCGTTGCTTCCGATTTGACTCCGGTGGTTGGAAACGCAAAATCACTCGGTGTAAATACCATGGACTGAGCGTACTGAATATCCATGTTGTGAACTTTTGGTAAATTCCCAACACTACCGGCAATAGCTACATAACACTCATTTTCGATAGCTCTTGCTTGGGCGCAGTAGCGAACTCGCGAATATCCATTTTGTGTATCGGTCAGAAACGGCACAAATAAAATATCCATACCTTCATCGGCTAGTAGGCGGCTTAATTCAGGAAATTCCACATCATAACAAATCAGAATACCAATTTTTCCGCAGTCAGTATCAAAAGTTTGTAAAGTGTTTCCGCCTCTCATTCCCCATGCTTTTTGTTCATCGGGTGTAATGTGTAATTTTTCATATCGTTCCACTGTACCATTTCGTTTGCATAAATAGCCTACATTATAAAGTGTGTCGCCCACTATTTCGGGCATACTGCCGGTGATGATATTGATATTGTACGAAATTGATAATTTTGAAAATTCCTCTACTATTAGTGCTGTATAATCAGCTAGTTTCCGTATGGCTTCTGCTTCGCCAAGTTTGTTGAATTCGGCCATAAGGGGCGCATTAAAAAACTCTGGAAACAAGGCAAAATCGCTGTGATAAGCACTTAGTGTATCTACAAAATACTCTGCTTGTTGCATTAATTCATTAACATCCTTGTACAAACGCATTTGCCATTGAACCAATCCCAGGCGGACAATTTTTTTAATTTCGAGCGCTCTTTTCGATGGTTTTTCGTAATAGATATTATCCCATTTTAGTAATACAGCATAGTCGCTCGAGGCTTTATCGCCTTCTAAATAACCTTTTAGAACTCTAACGGGATAAAAATCATTCGACAATTGAAAGTCGAGAACCGGGTCAGAGATTTCTCTCGATTTTACTTTCTCGATATATTGTTTGGCACTCAGTTCATTTTCATATTTGTGATAATTTGGAATTCGTCCACCAAATTCAATGCCCTTTAAATTCAGTTTTTCGCATAGTTCTTTCCGGTAATCGTACAATCGTCGACCCAATCGTAAACCACGAAATTCTGGTTTTATAAACACATCGATACCGTACAAAGTATCTCCAACTTTTCTATGTGTGTCAAAAGTATAGTTGCCGGTTACCCTTTTGTAGGTATGCAACTCTTCGAACTGATCATGATCAATAATAATTGAAAGTGCACATCCGGCAATATGACCGTCAGCTTTTATTGCTATTTGGCCTTCAGGAAATTTGGTAAGTAAGGTTTTTATCTGATGTTCTTCCCAGTAAGGATTTGGAATTGTTTGATATGCAATAATCATAGTTTGCTTTAATTCCTGATAATCATCAATTGTCAAAAAGTCAAGTTCTATCTTTTCTATTTTATTTGCCATTATAGTGATTTGTTGTTGTGTTTTGTAAAATGTGACCTATGAATTTTATAGGACGCAAAGTTACATTATTTTCAGTAGACAAAAGGCTTATTATCTTAATATTAAAAATATTTTTGTAACAAAAAACAAACCCAGTTCGGCGTAGGTTACAAAGTAAATGGCTCGGCATTGGCTTTTTAGCAACGCTGATTTTAACTATATATCATAAAAGAGGTTGTCTCATCAAAATTGGAGACAACCTCTTTATTCTATAAATCCATTTTACATTGTTCTAATGCAAGATATGGCTTTGTTATTCCTTAATTAACTTGTATGCTTTCCTTTCGTTATTTTGAACAACCTCCAAAACATAAACACCATTTTTAAATTTATTGATGTCAATTTTTTCAGTTAAATTAGAAGTTTGCATGTTGAATAATAATTTACCGCTTAGATCGTAAATATTAACTTTTGACTGCTCTCCAGATAACTTAAGATTAATTTCTCCAGTTGTTGGATTTGGAAAAAATGATATGTTACTTTCAGAACTTACTTTACTATCAATGCCTGTGGTTAATTCTGTTTCAGTTGAAATAGAAGGAGCTTTAGCTGCAGGAGCAGTATATTCAATATAAAGAAGTGGTGCTTGAGTTGTTGAGCCTTCGTAAGCTTCGGCAGTTCTTGTTCCAGTACCAGTTATAATGAACGACATAGCGCTAGTTGTAGTAAAACCAACTCTGTTTACAATTTCCTGAACGATAGCTTTTAATTCTGGAGTTCTTTCGTTTGTAGTGGCAGCGCCTATTGTATTCCATGATGGAATGCTATTCCAAGCAGCAGAAGCAGTTGTTTTAGTTCTTAAAGATACATTATTAGTAGCCGTAGTAAATGCAGCCGAATTATCAGCAGCTTCACCTTTTACGGTTACAGAAGTTACTCCTGTTTTCTTCTCATCGCAAGTAAACTGGATGTATGCTTTCGTAATAATAGCTCCTTGAGGTATGTTTAAGCTCGTGAAACGTAAGCCAACAGTTTGGTTTCCATAAGTAGTACCATCATAAACTAGTTCAATATCAGTGCTGTTTGTGTAAATAGCACCGCTTTTTCCTTGTTCTACATCATCCATTCCAGTAGCAATACGTTTAGAAACGATAACCGGAGTTCCACCAGCAGCATTAACAGTGATTGCAACAGATGTAGAAGTAGTAACAGCACCTAAATTATCGGTAGCTTTTACAGTTAGACTGTATGCACCAGCAGCAACACTAGTCCAAGCATACGAGTAAGGAGTAGTTAAATCTTCGCCCAATTTTGTAGCTCCTTGGAAGAATTCAACTTTAGAAACTGTTCCATCAGCATCAGCAGCATTTGCATTAATCGTAACACTTGCAGGAGCAGTGTAAGTTGCACCATTTAACGGACTTGTAATAGAACAAGTTGGAACTTGGTTAGATGTACCACCAGAAACCCAAATAGGAGAAGAAATAGCTTCGCCACCATCAGCTTGTTTTACTTTAACAAAAAACCAATCGCCACTATTTGCTGTAGTACTGTATGTTTGGTTAACGCTCGTTGTATTGATTGTCCAAGTTTGATTAGCAACACCGTTTTTATAAAGCATCACTTGTGTAAATGCTTCGCCATTGCCATCTGTAGCCAAAACAGCCATATTGATAGCACCACCAGTAACAGTAGAACCCATTTCAAGATTGTTTAACTTAAATGAAAGTGCTATGTTTAAATCAGAAGTAGAATAGAATCTTCTAGCTTTCATAGCGGCATATAGATCTGTTCTTGTAAGATTGTTTGAAAGAATTGCCATTTTATAAGGAGTATATAATCCAAAGTTACTTCCATGGTTATCTTCAGCTCCAGAAGCACCAATTTTCCAACCACGAGCATTTGCTTCCTGATAATATCCCATTGTTCCATCACCAGTGTAAAATCCATCATTGTAAAAATATTCAGCAAAACCATCTGTTTTGTTCCATAGTTCCATGCCAACAAATTTAGTGCTTGGGGTATTTGTAAATTTATTGAATGAATTTACACCTTCGCGTCCTGGGTGGTTAAAAAATGCCACACACTCGCGAGTAGAAAGCCAGGTAAGTAATCCATCAAAAGTAGTTGTTGATAATGCAGAGGTGTAATCAGTTGAATTGATTACTGCAATGTGTCCATAAGTACTATGCGACCATTCAAAACCGTAGAATGCAGTAAAAACACCATCTTGATTGTAACTATCGGCAGTAGTTTTTGTAGTGTTGTACTCCGTAGTTGTAGTTGATTCAGCATGGTCGGCCAAACTGAAAAAATCTAAACCGTTAGCTTTTGCTGTACTGTATGCTGTACTTTGCGAAACAGAGCCATCAGAAACAGTAGAGTGGTTGTGTAGTGAACCATAATACACATTGTAGCCGCCAATTGATTGACTTTGAACTGTAGAACCCATCATAAGAAGGCTCAATGCAACAATAGAGAAGAATCTTGTTTTCATTTTTTTGAATTTTTAGTTATAAAATTAATAAATAATTACAGTGCAAAAATAAGTTTTAATTGTTAAAATAAAGTTACATAAACATTAAACATAAGTCTCGATGATGTTACATTATTTTTCATCAATATTACTTTGGATTGGTAGCTGTAAAATTAGATTTCTCCGGCTAGCGTATTAGGGTATAAAACTGATTTTCAAACACACAAAAAAGACTTCGGCATTTACGCTGAAGTCTTTTTTGTGTAATCTGAAACTATTTGTAGTATATGTTTTCGGTATTGCGGTTGCCCGTTTTCGAATCGTACCAATCCTGATAACTTTGGCCTGAGCTCTCGGCCCATTTTATAAAATTTGGATAACCTTTGTCGATGGATATTTTTTCGAACATGTAGTCGAAGCCCTGTACAATATTGATAGCCCAAGGTAAATTATTTGCTGTGCGATAATATTTCGTTCCATTTGAATTATCGTCGTAGGTTCCAAATAGAGCTTTATCAGCCAAACTTGTAGGAATACCATCGACTAGGTGAACTTCAACGCCTCTGCCTTTTTTCAGTACAGATGAAATAATATAGAAATTGAATTTTTCCACACTTAAATCCGCAATTGCTATATCTGATTTAAGTTTCATGGTTACCGAAACAGTATCATAAGGAACGAATGGTGCATCTTTGCTTGCGTTGATAAACGGTCCATTGCCCGGATATTTCATTACAGCATAAAAATCGTCGAATACAATGCAATTAGCATAAGTCTGACCGGATTCTAACCCATTTGTTTCATATTTAAAGGTTTCCACATTGCCTACTTTATTTCCACTTACCGATACAACATTGGCGGGATCAATGCCATTTAATTGAAAACCAAATCCGTTATGAAACGAAGCACCCGAAGCGCGTGTTACAAATTGTCCGATTACTTCAACCACCTTATTCGCAGCATTTGTAACCCGGTTTAATCTGTAATTGACTACCACATCGTTTAGATCGTAATCGCCTTTTGCCGGCCAGGTGTCTTCAAATGCTAATGTCCCGAATGTTTTTTCTGAAGGAAAATAGTTATCGTATGCTCTTGTATTATCAGTTGGGTATTTGTCATCTGCATCAGCAACACCATCTTTGTCGGCATCAATAATAAGAGCTTTAGGTAAACAATTATTCGAAGGATCGGACCAATATGTTCCGGGAATAATGAAATTATCGGCAATTGCACGATTGCTACCACCTGTACCCACAAAACTAAACATAATTTTATATACAGTGTTTGAATTAGCAATAGCCAGCGGAATTGGAACAGTTAGGTTTTGGACTGCTATGGAAAACGAAGTGCCGTTTTTAGGATAATCGAAAGTGTAAAAGCTCACTAAAGTACCTTCCTTATACGTACCTGCATTTTCGTCGTATGGAATATAGGAAACAACGAGTTGTTTTGTTGTACCCGTTGAATTTTCTAACTTGGTTGATAAAGTAATATTTTCCTGACCTACTTTCATCCATGGAGTTTTTATCCATGCGCTACTTAAGGCTGGGTTCGTCATTGAATTGCTGAGTGTTGACCAAAAACCCGAAATTATATGCGTATCGCGCCTTGAGTAACTTACAGCACCAAAAGCCCAACAATTTCCTTGCTCAATTGCACGGTTTCCGCTTTCGCAATCCAGTGTAAGTTGTGCCTGAAGTCCGTTTATATTCAACAATAAGCCAACTATCAAAATTCCAAATGTGTTTCGAAGCGTTTTCATATTTCTATTTTTTTTATTTAGTTTTCGTCAGTTATTTTCGGAATATACGAAAATGCAACTTTGTCGTTTTCGATTGTTACACTTTGCTCAATTGAGCCAAATTTCAAACGAATTGATTTTTCGTTTGTAGGAACAGTGACAAAAATAGTCAGATTTTCGTTAATAGCATGATTAGCCGTGTAAAAAATCTGATTCTCGCCTCGCAAAACCAATGTTGATTTTACAGCTTCAACATTAGCTAAAGTTGGTAATCCTGCAATGGAGATTTGAACAGTTTTGGAAGTTGACCAGTTAAAACCGGAACTTACCTTCAATTCATTCAGACTTTTTGCTCCATTGCTGATTGGGTCAGGTCGATTGAAGTCCTCGCTACAACTTGTAAATACTCCGACCAAGAACATAATTACTAGATAATTTTTGATTGACATAACGTTTCTTTATTTTGATTATGAATAATTTTTTACTTGTTGCTAAATATAAATCAATAGCTATGCCATTTGCATATAGGTTTGATAATGTGATATTTATGTAATGCTAAAACAGAACAAATTATCCGATAATGAATAATAGCTTCGGAAAAGAAGAATTATTTAATGCTCTTAATGAAAAAGTTGAGTGTAAATACTGTGAATGCTTTACCCGAAGGTACGCCCTGTGGTTCGAATTTGTGAGAATAAAACTCGTTTAATTGTTGATTTAATACAATATTCCGCTAAAAATTACAGCTTGAAACTAATTGATTTTTTGTTCATTTTGTTGATATCTTTTTCCATTTTTAATGCTGTCTTTCGTGCTTTTAGAGTAACTTTGTTGCCCATAAAAATCATTTAAATAGTACACTATAATGAAAAATATGCTGCAAAACCGACACATTGGTATTTCGGAAAATGAAGAGGCTCTTATGCTCGAAAAAATTGGAGTTTCATCGCTCGAAGAGCTTATAAATCAAACCATTCCTGCTGATATTCGTTTGCAGTCAAACTTGGAACTACCCGCTCCACTCTCTGAACTACAATATGCAAAACATATCGCTAACTTGGGTACCAAAAACAAACTTTTCACATCGTATATTGGGCAAGGTTGGTACAATACAGTTTTACCAGCTGTAATTCAACGCAATATTTTCGAAAATCCATCGTGGTATACTTCCTATACGCCTTATCAGGCCGAAATTTCGCAAGGCAGACTCGAAGCATTGCTCAATTTTCAAACTGCAGTGTGCGATTTTACCGGAATGACATTGGCCAATGCATCGTTGCTCGACGAAGCTACTGCTGCTGCCGAAGCCATGACCATGATGTACAACCTTCGTAGCAGAGATCTGGTAAAGGCAGGCGTATGCAAATTGTTTGTTGATAAAAATGTTTTTCCACAAACCTTGGCCGTACTAAAAACGCGTGCCAACGTTCAGGGAATTAAACTGGAAATTGGAAATTGGGAAATAGCCAACATAGATTCAACTTATTTTGGGGTATTGGTTCAATATCCGAATGCAAATGGTAATGTGGATGACTACAGCAATTTTGCAGCTACTGCTCATGCATCTAATTGTAAAGTGGCTGTGGCTGCTGATATTTTAAGTTTGGCATTGCTTACTCCTCCGGGCGAGTGGGGAGCCGATATTGTTTTTGGTTCTACACAACGTTGGGGAATTCCGATGAATTATGGTGGACCAGCAGCAGCATATTTTGGAACTCGCGAAGAATTTAAACGCGATATGCCCGGACGAATTATTGGTATTAGCAAGGATGTAAATGGCAAACGCGCGTTGCGAATGGCGCTTCAAACACGCGAACAACATATTAAACGCGAAAAGGCAACCTCGAATATTTGTACTGCACAAGCCTTATTAGCCACAATGGCAGGTATGTACACCGTTTATCATGGTGCTAATGGCATTAAAACTATTGCTGAACGGATTCATGCATGCGCCACTTATATCAACGAAATTTTACCAGTATATGGTTATTCGCAGGAAAATGAGAATTTCTTTGATACACTCAAAATTTCATTGCCTGAGGATATTACTATCAAACAATTACGCGCTACTGCTGAGCAATTTGAAGTAAACTTCCGTTATTTCGAATCGGGTGAATTTGGTATAAGTTTCGACGAAACTACGGATGTTGATGCGTTGAATACCTTGATTGAAGTACTTGCTACAGCAGCTAATAATGCGCCTGTTTTTGTGGAAGATGAGGAATTGGAAAATTTGAAATCCTTTGATGAAGCTTATGAGCGAAGTTCGGATTATTTAACCAACGACGTTTTCAATAGTTTCCACAGCGAAACAGAGATGATGCGTTATATCAAAAGGTTGGAACGACGTGATATTTCGTTGACACATTCCATGATTTCGCTCGGTTCGTGTACTATGAAGCTCAATGCTGCTTCGGAAATGCTACCATTGAGCCGCCCCGAATGGAATAGTATTCACCCACTTACACCAAAAGAACAAACGCAAGGTTATAACCAATTAATTGCTGAATTAGAAGAATATTTATCCATAATCACAGGTTTTGCGGCTTGTTGTTTGCAACCCAACTCAGGTGCAGCAGGCGAGTTTGCCGGACTGATGGCAATAAAAAGTTATCAGGAATCAATAGGTCAAGCAAACCGCAGTATTGTTTTGATTCCAGCATCGGCTCACGGTACAAATCCAGCTTCGGCAGCGCAGGCTGGCATGGATATCGTAGTGGTTAAATGCGACGAAAATGGTAATACTGACCTTGCCGATTGGAAAGAAAAAGCAGAGGCAAACAAAGAAAATTTATTGGGTTGCATGATTACTTATCCTTCAACTCATGGTATTTTCGAATCGACTATAAAAGAAATGTGTGATGTGATTCACGCTTGTGGCGGTAAAGTGTATATGGATGGTGCCAATATGAATGCACAGGTTGGTTTAACTAATCCAGGTACAATTGGTGCTGATGTTTGCCATTTGAATTTACACAAAACTTTTGCCATTCCTCATGGTGGTGGTGGTCCTGGCGTTGGTCCAATTTGTGTAACCGAAGCGTTGAAGCCATTTTTGCCAAGCACCAGTTTTGGAAAAAATACGGTGGCGGGAGCTCCTTACGGCAGTGCTGGCGTATTGCCAATTACTTATGGCTATATCCGCATGCTGGGCGAAGAAGGTTTAACAGCTTCAACAAAATATGCCATTTTAAATGCTAATTATTTGGCTGCTTTACTCAACGAATCGTATGGAGCGCTTTATAAAGGCGAAAACGGTAGGGTAGGGCATGAGTTGATATTGGAATGTCGTAATTTTAAAGCTGGTTCGGGTGTAACTGAATCGGATATTGCTAAACGATTGATGGATTATGGTTTTCATGCGCCAACCTTGTCGTTTCCTGTACACGGAACGCTTATGATTGAACCAACCGAAAGTGAATCGAAAGTTGAATTGGATCGTTTTGCGCAAGCCATGTTGCAAATTTATGCCGAAATTAAAGCTATTGAAAATGGCGAAGCGGATAAAACCGACAATGTGTTGCTCAATGCTCCACATCCCGAATATGCAATTGTTGACGATAATTGGAATCATGCTTATACTCGCAAACAAGCAGCTTATCCTACCGATTGGGTAGCCGAAAACAAATTCTGGGTAAATGTAGCGCGTGTTGATAATGCTTTTGGCGATCGAAACTTGATGTGTACATGCCGACCAACAACCGATTGGGAATAAATAAAAAATGCTTTAGTTTTCGACTGAATTTTATATCTTTGCATATGTTTGTGTAAAAAACGGTACTAGAATTCCATCAGTAAGCATCAATCTATTTATGAAGAAAGTTCTCATTATTACGTATTACTGGATTCCGAGTGGTGGTGCAGGTGTGCAACGCTGGGTGAAATTTACCAAGTATTTACGTAATTTTGGTTGGGAACCTGTGATTTATGCACCTGCCAATCCCGAATATCCTTCGGAGGATTTATCGTTTGCAAAAGATATTCCTACTGACATAACTGTTCTGAAAAAACCAATATGGGAGCCATATAATATTTACCGCAATTTAGTTGGTAAAAAAGGCGAAAAGATAAACGCTGGTTTTATTTCGGAAAATAAAAAAGCAGGTTGGAAAGACAAACTATCAATTTGGATACGTGGTAATTTTCTGATTCCTGATCCTCGCTGTTTTTGGATACGCCCATCGGTTAAATTTATTTCAAATTATCTTGTTGATAATAAAATAGATACTATCATTACTACTGGCCCACCACACTCCATGCATTTAATTGGGCTAGGTTTAAAAAAGCGCATGCCAAATCTGAAATGGATTGCCGATTTTCGCGATCCTTGGACAAATATTGATTTTTATGCCGATTTAAATCTTACTTTTATTGCTGATAAATTGCATCATGCTTTGGAGCGTAAGGTTATTCAAAACGCAGATGCTGTGTTAGTTGTTTCCAATGGTATGAAGGCTGAATTTGAGCTATTAAAGCCTAAACGATTAGAAGTTATTACTAATGGATACGACAATGACGATACGCTTACTGAGCACGTTAAAATTGATCAGAAATTTTCGTTGGTGCATATTGGTACTTTAAATGCTGCTCGAAATCCGAAAATTCTTTGGAAAGCGCTGGCTGAATTATGTCATGAAAATGAGCAATTTAAAGCCGATTTAATTATTCGTTTGGTTGGTAAAACTGATTTCTCTGTGTTCGAGGAAATTGAAAAAAATGGATTGTCTGTTCAGGTTGATAAAATAGCCTATATAACACACTCTGAAGCTATTCAAATTCAAAAACAATCGCAGATTTTGTTACTTTTGATAAATAACTCCAACAATGCCAAAGGCATTCTTACCGGCAAGTTTTTTGAATACTTAGCTGCCAAACGACCTATATTAGCTGTAGGACCAACCGATGGCGATGTGGCTGATGTGCTAAGCCAGTCACAAGCAGGATTTATGGTCGATTTTGACGATTTTGCAGCCACCAAGCAAGCAATCCTGACTTATTATAAAAAATTCCAAAAATCTGCTTTAACAGTAAATTCAACTTCCATCGAAAAATACTCCCGAAAAGAATTAACAGGTCAATTAGTAAAAGTGTTGGAAAGCGAATGATACCGATTTTACAAACAAAATAGGCCAATTTCGACCCCGCCTTACGCAGGCAATTTCGTCTCCATCGACCTATTTGTTTTTTTAGATTCCTTTTTCGCTTAAATAGCGTTCTGCTTCAATAGCTGCTTGACAACCACTACCTGCTGCTGTAATGGCTTGTCGGTAATGTGGGTCAGCTACATCGCCCGAAGCAAATACACCCGGGATATTGGTGCGCGGAGTGCCCGGAATGGTTTTGATATAACCTACTTCGTCGGTTTCAATCCATGGTTTAAATACATCCGAATTGGGTTTGTGACCAATAGCTAGAAAGAAGCCATCAATTTCGATATGAACTTGTGTTTCGTCGGCTTCGCCACGGCGTTTTACTAAATTAGCACCTTGCACCACCATTTCGCCTGTTAGGCCAAGTGTTTCATGCTCAAAAAGTACTTCAATTTTTGGATTAGCCAATACACGTTCCTGCATAATTTTTGAAGCACGAAGGAAAGGTTTGCGCACAATCAGGAAAACTTTATCGGCCAAACCTGCGAGGTAAGTTGCTTCTTCGCAAGCAGTATCACCACCGCCAACTACAGCCACTTTACGTTTACGGTAGAAAAATCCATCACAAGTAGCACAAGCTGAAACTCCTGAACCAGCATATTTATTTTCATCCGCTAAGCCAAGGTATTTAGCTGTAGCACCAGTCGATATGATAAGCGTATCGGCTTCAATAGTTTTTTCGCCATCAATAGTTACTTTGTAGGGAGCAACCGAAAGGTCGGTAGCTGTAACATATCCGAAACGAATATCGGCTCCAAATCGTTGAGCTTGTTTTTTTAAGTCTTCCATCAATTCGGGGCCTGTAATACCTTCGGGGTAACCAGGAAAATTTTCAACCTCGTTGGTTGTGGTTAATTGTCCTCCGGGCTGCATGCCTTCGTACAAAACAGGTGAAAGATTAGCTCTCGAAGCATAAATAGCGGCTGTGTAACCTGCTGGGCCTGATCCTATTATCAAGCAACGTACTTTTTCTGTCATGTAATTTTACGAATTTTACGAATTAAACGAATTATACGAACGTAGACTTATTAGAATAGTGTTAGCGTAAATCGTTAATTTGTACTTGTTTATAATTTGCTTTTTTGAATGTAAATGTATCATCGGCCACATTTCCGATATTCTTGTAATTTGTTAGTTTTAATAATGTTACTGATTTTTTTTTATCCAATAATCGGATAAATTCCAATGTTTTGGTTTTTTTATTAAACTGCACTTCTACTTTTGCAAAATCGTCTTTTTTATTTTTTGGAATCAGTTCAATCAATTCAGAACTTGTCGATTTTGCTTTCCCGTAACGAATCCACGATTTTGCTTTGAATGATGCTAAAATTGCCATTGGGTTTATTAATGCGAGTTCGTCGTCGGTTGGTTCAGTAATCGAAACTTCATTATCGCTTAACGAATAAGCCCATTGAGTTTTACCATCAAACCAAACCTTTGTTTCGTTCATTTCAAGCACAAATTTATTAGCTTTTATAATAAATGTTCCTGAAATAGGCTGCGAATTTACGGCATTTTTTTCGGTTACCAAAAGCTGAAAGTTGGTTTTGATGGCAGTGGTTTTAACCGAAGTCAATAGTTTGTTTATAAGCTTCTCAGCATCAGCATTATTCTGAGCTGATAGGCCAATTATCGAAAATATGTATACAATTATTGATAGTCTTAATCTCATTGACTTCGTTTTTAAATAACCACAAAGAAAACAGAGATTAGACACAAAGTTCACAGAAAAATATTTATAAAGTTCCATTTATAATTCTCTTTATACCAGATTTTAATAAAACAACATTGAAGTTTATTAATAAGCCAAGTTTATAATTTCCTAATTTTAAATATGTTAGAGTTTGAGCTAAATGAACATCATTTAATGACTCAACACTTTTTATTTCAATAACAACTTTATTTTCAACTAAAATATCAATTCGATAACCACAATCTAATTTAACTTCTTCAAAAATTAAAGGCATAGCCTTTTGTTTTACTACATTAAGTCCTTCTTTTCTAAGTTTGTAATATAAACATTCCTGATATGCACTTTCTAAAAGCCCAGGGCCAAGTGCTTTGTGAACTTCTATTGCGCAAGCAATAACTTTATATGAAATTTCATTTTCACTCATTTAATTCTTTGTGAAAAGTTTTGTGTCCTTTGTGGTTAAAAAATTAAAGCTGTTTCAAAATCATTTCCAAATGATAATCGTCCATTACAAGTACCTGACGAGCCTTGCTACCTTCGAATGGCCCAATAATACCAGCTACTTCCAACTGGTCAACAATACGTCCGGCACGATTGTAGCCTATCGAAAACTTGCGCTGAATAAGCGATGTGGATCCTTGCTGACTAGCCACAATAAGTCGGGCTGCTTCTTCAAATAATGGGTCGCGCTTACTCATATCAACTGAACTCATATCAATTCCTTCGCCTTCGGGATTAATATATTCGGGCAGATAAAATGCTGTTGGATAACTTTGTTGATCGCTAATGTGATGTACCACACTTTCAACTTCAGGAGTATCCACAAAGGCACATTGCACACGTATCAAATCGTTTCCTTGTGAAAAAAGCATATCGCCTCGTCCTACCAACTGATTGGCTCCAGGTGCGTCCAAAATGGTACGTGAGTCAATCATGGACGATACGCGGAATGCAACACGTGCCGGGAAGTTGGCTTTAATTACACCAGTAATGATATTTACCGATGGGCGCTGTGTGGCAATTATCATGTGAATACCAACGGCACGTGCAAGCTGTGCAATACGAGCTATAGGCATTTCAACTTCTTTTCCTGCTGTCATGATCAGGTCGCCAAACTCATCAACTATAACTACAATATAAGGTAAAAAGCGATGACCTTTTTCGGGATTCAGGTTGCGGTTAAAAAATTTCTCGTTGTATTCCTTAATATTTCGAACATGCGCTTTTTTGAGTAAATCGTAGCGTTCGTCCATTTCTTTACAAAGCGAGTTTAATGTTTCCACCACTTTGCTTGTGTCGGTAATAATTGCATCTTCGCCATCAGGCAATTTGGCCAGGAAATGCTTCTCTATATCGCCATAAATATTGAATTCAACCTTTTTAGGGTCAACCAAAACCAATTTTAATTGCGAAGGGTGTTTTTTGTAAAGCAGCGAAGTAATAATGGCATTTAATCCAACCGATTTACCTTGGCCAGTAGCACCAGCCACCAATAAGTGAGGCATTTTGGCTAAATCCACCATAAATATTTCATTGGTAATGGTTCGTCCAAATGCCACCGGAAGTTCAAATTTGGATTCCTGAAACTTTTTAGATGCTATAACTGAATGCATCGAAACTACTTGAGGATCGGCATTAGGCACTTCGATACCTATGGTTCCTTTTCCTGGAATTGGTGCAATAATACGTATACCTGTTGCAGCCAAACTGAGCATAATATCGTATTCGAGGTTTCGGATTTTCGAAATACGAACACCTGCTTTGGGTACAATTTCGTAAAGCGTAATCGTTGGACCAACAGTAGCTTTGATAGTTTCAATTTCGATGCCAAAATTCTGAAGAATAGTTATAATCTTATTCTTATTGGCATTTTGCTCTACCATGTCAATTTGTGTATCGTTATCCGTTCCATATACTTTTAACAAATCGAGTGTAGGAGCTTGATAATGTGATAAATCCAGCGTAGGGTCGTATTTTCCTAATTTGGTTATATTATAAAACGGATCATCGTTTTCTTCGCTTGTACTAGCGTTTTCAACTAAATCAATTGGTGTGTTTTCTTCGGGTTGCTCGGCCGATTCAATTTCGAAAGGAACATCTACAATTTCAATATCTTGCTCTTCGGGTTCTTCGAGTTCAATATCTTTACTGTCAATTACTATACTATCTTCTTCGGCGGCTTTTACAACCCAGTCTTCTGGAATTATTTCGGTTCCAACTGCTACTGTTGGTTCAAATTCATCGTCGTTTTCATATTCCAAATCATTGTTTTCTTGACTTAAATCGGAATTTTGAATTTCGTTTTTATCTTTCTTTGAAAAAAGTCGTTTCAGAAATGGAAGAGTAGCTTTTGAAGCGATTACACTGTAAAAAAGAAAAATACCACTTAGTGACATGATGGTGCCAGGCAAACCGATATATGAATTTATCCAAGCACTAACTAATTCGCCGTGTAGCCCACCTGGCGCAAAAAATATCCACCCTTTTACAAACGGATTTACTGCCAATGCCAAAACAATAGAAAGCCAAATAAGCCAAAATGATGCGTGAAAAAATGCAGCAATAAACGACATTGATTTAACTTTCAGTAATTTAAGACCAATTATTAATCCTAAAAATAAGATGGCAAAAGATGAGACACCAAACCATTTGTGAATCATAGTTTCGGCAACAAAAGCCCCGGTTACCGAAGTCCAATTCTGAATATCAGTGCGTAATTGCATAATTTCAACATAAGGCAAATCCATTTTACTTTGATCGGCTGCACCCGTAAAGAAGTAGGAAACAAAAGCCAACGAAAAATACAAAACGGCAAGAATTACGAATATGCCAGCCACAAAACGGGTGCGTTCGTCGGTGAAAAAGCTTACCAGATTCGACCAAAAACTTACGCTTGGTTCATTAGTAGGCTTATTACTCGTTTTATTTTCAGGTCGATTTGTGCTTCTGAACTCCTGTTTTGTTTCAGGTTTCTGACTTGGTTTTATTGGTTTTCGGGGTGCCATAGATTATTTTTTTTACAAGATGCAAACTTACACAAAAAAAATGATTTATCGGTCGTTCAATTTTCACTTATTCATGGATGAATCAATTTTTTAAATATAAATATTTAAACCTCATTTGGTGTGTAAATTATTAATTCATTCCAACTAAACATTTTTTTGATTATTGTGTTATAGTTAAGTAATTTAAATTTAAAAATAATAGAATGTGTCTGATACTTAGCTCTAAGTGTTTCTATTTGTAAAATTCATGTATAAATATTCAATTTTGTAATCAGTAAATATTGTCGTTTATGAAAAAACAATTAAAATCAGTTGCTTTGGCATTAGGAATTTTTTGTTCGCTTTTTGTGGCTAATGCACAGCAAGTTAACAATTTGTATTTCATCGAAAATGCGCCCGTTCGTCACTATTTAAACCCAGCTTTACAGCCATTAAGTGGGTTTTATTTAGGTTTTCCGGCTATAGGTTTTACACAGTTTGGTTTAGGGAATAATTCTATCACAACTAGCTCGTTTGATAGTTCCATACCATTGAGTACACGCCTCGATGCTATTAAGCCTACCACTTTACTGAATTTTGAAGCGCAAACTAATATCCTAAATTTTGGATTTAGAGCTAAAAAATCGTATATCACTTTTGGTCTATCGGTAAAGGCTAATACCTATTTTGGTTTACCCAAGGAAATGTTTAATGTGGCTGTAAATCCACTTTCGGATGATATTGCAGGTGTGTCGGTTTTAAAAAACAAAACTTATGATTTTAAGGATTTAAGTTTAGGTGTAACTTCGTATGCTGAATTGGCATTAGGTTATGCTAAAAATATTGACGAAAAATGGTCGTATGGTTTTAAACTAAAATACTTGCATGGTTTGGCTGCTGCTAAAGCCGGTTTTACCGATTTTTCGTTAACGACCTCGCCAGGTACATTGAAAACTAATATTAATGGTACAGGTAATTATGCTTATCCGGATATTACTTCAGGTACTGTATCTTCGTACGTTAAACCTTCGGGTACAGGAGTTGCAGTTGATTTGGGTGTTACTTATAAACCCTTTGAGTTTTTAACCTTGGGAGCTGCCGTTACCGATTTAGGTAAAATTACATGGAAGTCGAATGTTAATAATAGAGCATTTTCTTCGAATTATACATTTACAAATATTGGATCAACCGGAACATCCGACGTTATTAAAGGTATTAATACAACTGTGTTACTGGATTCTGCCTTAAGTAATATTGCGGATATATACTCACTTCCGGCCGGAACAACAAATGCTTTCTCGACCAATACCAATGCTAAATTAAATGTAAGTGCCGAAGTAGATGTTTTAAAAAAGTACATTAGTGTAGGACTTTTATCAACTACATTATTTCACGACAATAAATCGATTTATCAGGATATTACTACTTCGTTAAACTTACGCCCCATTAACTGGCTAAATTTAGCCTTATCCTATTCATTGCTTAACGGACGTGGCAGTAATATTGGTGCTGGTTTAGGTTTCCGTTTTGGTATGTTAAACGCCTTTGTATCGGCCGATTATGTGCCTGTTAATTGGAAAACTTACGATCCTGCATTATCTATTGATTTAACTCAATTGTCGAGTTCACTGGGAGTAATGCAAATAAAATCATTACCATATAAAACCGACAGGGTAAATCTTGCTCTCGGATTTAATATTGTATTTGGTAATAAACAAGACAGTGACAAAGACCGAGTTAGTAACAGACGCGATAAATGCCCCGATACGCCTCATGGAGTAATTGTAGATAAAAAAGGCTGCCCGCTCGATACCGATGGCGACAAAGTGCCTGATTACTTGGATAAATGCCCTGATACTCCAAAAGCAGCTTATAGCACCATTGATGCCGATGGTTGCCCAATTGATACCGATGGTGATGGTGTGTACGATTATTTGGATAAATGTCCTGAAACAGTTCCGGCTGCTTACGGTAAAGTGGACGAAAATGGTTGTCCGAAAGATTCAGATAAAGATGGTATAGCCGACTACTTAGATAAATGTGCTGATACACCAGCAGGCGTTACAGTCGATTCGTTGGGTTGTCCACTCGATACCGATGGTGATAATGTAGCTGATTATTTGGATAAATGTCCTGAAACACCAATAGCTGCTCGCGGTTTGGTCGATTCGGTTGGTTGCCCTATTGATACCGACTTGGATGGTGTGTTCGACTACTTAGATCTTTGTCCAAACACCATACTCGAAGCACGTGCTAAAGTTGATAAAAATGGTTGTCCAATGGATTCAGACCAAGATGGTGTGGCCGATTACTTGGATAAATGCCCTGATACTCCACTCGAAGCCAAAGGCACAGTTGATGCAAACGGTTGTCCACGCGATACCGATGGTGATGGTGTGCTTGATTATTTGGATAATTGCCCTCGATTGGCAGGTGTAGTATCCAATAAAGGTTGCCCCGAAATTAAGAAAGAAGTGCGTCAGCTCTTCCAAAAAGCATTGCAAGGCATACAATTCGAAACAGCCAAGTGGATTATTAAACCTGTATCATTTAAAATTTTGGACGATGTAGCCAAGGTATTGAGCGAAAACACAAGTTATTTGGTCGAAATTCAAGGTCATACTGATAATGTAGGTAAGAAAGCTGCTAACCAGTTATTGTCGGAAAACAGAGCAAAAGCAGTTCGCGAATACCTGATTAAAAAAGGTATAGCCGAAACAAGAATGACTTCGAATGGTTATGGTGATACGAAACCAGTGCTTCCGAACACTACAGCTGCTAACAAATCTAAAAACCGTAGGGTAGAGTTTGTAGTAAGTTTCGAAGAGGTGAAAATTGTTACGGAGGAATAGTTTAAACATATATTGCAGAATATCTTGTAATAACAAGTTATTCTACAATGTTAAATAAAATTAAAATAATGGCTTGCATGCCATTTTCACAAACAAAATGAAATTAAGGATTGTTTAAAATTTTAAAATCATTACATTTGCAGTATTATACTAAGTAATAGGAAATAAATAATGTCGCATTTGTAAAAAATAATAATTTCACAAATCAATTGTAACTTCAAGTCCCCTTTAGGGGATATAGGGGCAGTTAAAACATTAATTTTTGCCGCCCCAAGCCCCTAAAGGGGATGTAGAGTTACTTTCGTCTTTAAAAAAATGGTATATTATATTTGAACATTTACTTAAGCAAATTGTAAATTAAGTATTTAATTAAAACATGAATGATCCTCTGCATATTGGCAGCTTTACACAAATAAAAAAGAATTAATAACATAAATAAAAAAACAAAGTCTTATGAAAACAATTAAAAAACTCTCTTTCGCTGTTGTTACATTTGTAGCATTATCGTTTAGTTTAAGTTCGTGCGATGCTATTACAGAAGCATTGTCAAAAGAAGTAGAAGTAGAAGCTCCTGCAATCGACTTTTCGATAGGTGGTGGTGTTACAGCTCCTATGCAAAAAGTAAGTGCAAATGCTGCTGCTGAATATGTATGGTTAAATACATCAGTTGATATTAAATCAAAACTTGAAACAGAACTTGCTAAAAGTAATTTAACCATTGATAAAGTAAAAGGATTAAAAGTAACTGCATCAAGGATTAATATTTTAACACTTCTTACAAGTTCGCATGATTTAGGAAATATTAAAATTTATATTGATAATACATTAGTTGCTACAGGTACAGGTAATGTTAGTCCAACAAATGCAGTAATTAATTTTACATATACTGCACCTTTTGATATGTTTGCAAAATTAGGTGCTGGTACAGTAATGGTAAAAGTTACAAGCGATAAAGCTTCGCCAGTAATTAGACTTAATATGGCTCTAATAAATATGTATTTAGGTAAAGTTGGATTAATCTAATAGCTAGCTGAAAAATATAATACCTACTACATTATTGCTAAAATAAGGGGTTATCTGCAAAGATAGCCCCTTTTTTATTGGTGTTTAATATATTTTGTATATATTTGCTTTTTATTTCAACAATCAAAATTTTAGAGCAAAATGGCACGTTTAAAACTACATAGTAAAGTTATCGCTACAATCATTGTTACATTGGTGTTAGCATCCTGTACTACCATTATCGATTGGGACAATCAGTTTGATGATTTGTCGCTCAATCAGTCGTACATTATCCCGCTGGGTGAAACAACCATGTCGTTCCAAGATATTTTGGATCAGTACGATTCACTTGAATTTATTAATCGTACCGAAAACAATGTTTATGTCATTCACAAAGACTCGAACGAATGGAAATTTAGAGAAATGGTGGATTTGACGAAGCTCGAAGTGCTGGTCGACGAATTTGTTTTACCTGGTTTTATAATTCCAGCAGACAAAACCGTTTCAAAAGATATTGATCATACACTCACCTTGGGTTATAATTCGAACCCAACCACACAGCGCGTTGATAGTGCGGATATTAATTCAGCAAAAATTCAGATGCAAATTAATGTTAGCAATCTGGATATTCAGCCTGGAAATATACAAGTTACAACAACTTTTGTTGATAATACAGTAGTATTTGAAGATGGGAAATCTTATTTTGTACATAAACCTAAAAAACTCAATGAACCCGAAATAATTCCACTGCCTCCTTTCAAAATACTTACTGCCAATAACTTGAATGCAATTACAGTGAAAGTAAAAGTTGAAGTTATAGCAGGTAATACGGCAATTTTTACTTCACCTGGATCCAAGATTGGATTAAATTATAAGTTATTTGCTTTAGATCCGAAAGTTTTTTATGGTTATTTTTCGCCAACAATTGCTATCGCAAGCCAAGATCAAGTTGTAGATATTTCTGAATTCACATCCTTATTACCATCCACTGGGGTTTTTAAACTTGCTGAGCCTAGCATTTTAGTTGATGTTCTCAATAATACCGGTGTTAAAATGAGTTTTAATATTGATTATATTAATGCTTATAAATTAAACGATGCTACATTCGATTCAATTTATGCAAAATTCAATAATTCAAAATCAGTTCAGCATGTGATAGATAGAGTTCAAACTTATAAAGTTGGTGGTGCCACTGTTAAATCATCATTTGTGCTTGACCACACACTTCAAAATGGCGATATATCTCATTTTTTTGATACTTATCCATTGCCAACCATGATTAAATACAAGTTTGCAATAAAAAATGCTCGTACGTTAGCTGATCCTGCTGATTTTATAATTCCTACAGCTTCGGTTAAAGCTTATTTTACCGTAAAAGTGCCACTGAAATTTAATGCCGGAAGTCAGTTTGTTTTGAGAGATACACTCAAAAATGTAAATCTGGAAGAGGTATTGGTTGAAGATCAGGTTGAAAAAGCACAGTTAGTGCTCAAAATTACAAATGGTTTACCCATGAAGGGAGTAATGTCCTTATCTTTTCTTACTGCCTCAAAACAGCTAATTCCTGATTTGCAATTATTAGCCGACTCTACAGTAAAAGCTCCGGAAATTAATGCCGATGGCACAACAAAAGCAGGCTCGAAAGCAATTTCGTATATAAATTTTGTAATTGAAAAATCTCAAATTCCAAAGTTGAAACTTGCTAAAAATATTGTTTATTCATTTAAAGTAATTAGCGAGGCTGATAAAAAAGTGTCATTACAAAAAACAGATAGCCTACAACTAAAAATGGGAGTTTATTTGAAAGGTAATAATATTATTAATTTTTAGTAGCTTAAAATTTATTGTGTATATTTTAATAAATTGATTCTTGTGAATAAATTATATAAGTCATTTTTGTTACTATCCTTGTTAATTCTGTATGCAAATAGAATGAGCGGGCAACTTGTAAATACGCTGTATTTTATTGATAATGTTCCAATTCGCCATACGCTTAATCCATCATTTCAACCACTAAGTGGATTTTATTTAAGCCTACCTGTTGTAGGAAATACTCAATTGGGTTTTGGAAATAATTCATTTACAGCAAGTTCGCTGGCAATGCCAAAGCTAGAAATGGTTAATTCATTTAAGCCGACTTCGCTTATATTTGCCAATGCACAAACCAATCTGTTTGGTTTTGGGTTTAGAACTAAAAATTCGTACTGGACATTTGGAGCAACATCAAAAACCACACTCCGAATAGGTTTACCACAAGATTTGTTTCGACTCGGATTGTTGGGAAATGTGCTAGATGATATAAATGGCAATCCACAATTTTACAACAATCAGTATAATTTTCAATCATTAAGTTTGGGTGCTAATTCATACATCGAATCAGCTTTAGGCTTTTCGCACAACATCGATGAAAAATGGGGTGTTGGTGTAAAACTTAAATATTTGCACGGATTAGGTGTTGTTGAGTCAAAATTTAATAATTTCTTAATAACAACTGGTATAGACGAGTGGAAAATGAATTTCGAAAGTCAAACAAATCTTTCGTATCCAAATTTAGGTTCAAATAATATATCTGATTATTTAAAGCCTGCCGGAATAGGTGGAGCAATTGATTTAGGGTTGACTTATAAACCAACTGATTATCTCACATTTGGTGTTTCGGCACTTGATTTAGGAATGATTAATTGGAAAGCGAATTCCATTAATGCAACACTTACATCTGATTTTTATGCAACCGCAATTTCCGGATATTCGTTTAATGATTTGTTAAGTGGTTCAAATACAGATTTTTTTGCTTTGAATTTAGCAAAAGATATTCTCCCAACATTGGATTCAGACACAGTCAGAAAAGCATTTTCAACAAAACTTAGTCCGACAATTAACGCAAGTGCCGAAGTTGGTTTTTTGAATAATTTGTTAACAGTTGGCTTATTATCAACTTCTCAGTTTTATAATAAAGAACTTATTCAGGACATAACCACTGCTGTAAACATTAAACCTGTTAAGTGGTTCAATATGTCGCTTTCGTATTCGCTTTTAAACGGTCGTACAAGCAATATTGGTGCAGGATTTGGTTTCAGGCTTGGTATGTTAAATCTATTTGCTTCAGCTGATTACATTCCTTTTAATTATGCGCCACTTAAAACACCTTATAGTGTCGACCTATCGAGTATACCAGTTGTTGGTACCGCTCTTGGAACAAAAATGATAAGTAAAGTGCCAGCTAAAACAGACCGACTTAATTTTGCTGTTGGCTTTAATATTGTTTTTGGAAATAAGATAGATGCTGATAAGGATGGAATTAGTAACCGTAGGGATAAATGCCCTGATACTCCTCATGGTGTAATTGTTGATAAAAAAGGTTGTCCGCTCGATACCGATGGTGATAAAGTACCTGACTATTACGATAAATGCCCTGATACGCCAAAAGAAGCCTACAGCTCTATTGATGGCGATGGTTGCCCAATTGACACAGATGGTGATGGTGTGTTGGATTATTTAGATAAATGTCCGGATACGCCTTATCAGGCATATTCTACAGTAGATAAAAAGGGCTGTCCAAAAGATACCGATATGGATGGAGTGCCTGATTATCTGGATAAATGTTTGAATACACCTGAAAGTGAGCGAACAAGAGTTGACTCAGTTGGTTGTACAATTCCTTTAGAGGAACCAAAAGTAGTGGAAAACACGATACCTGTAGTACAAACAGAGCCTATAAAGGAAACAGCTCCTGTAGTTCAGACCGAACAAGTAAATGAAACAAAGCCTGTAGAAATAACTCAGCATGCAGATAAAGATACCGATGGTGATGGAATTATTGATAGATTAGATCGTTGTCCACAGCTTGCAGGTGTGGCTTCAAATGGTGGTTGTCCGGAAATAAAGAAAGAAGCCAGAGTTATTTTCCAGAAAGCAATTAGAGGTATTCAGTTTGAAACTGCCAAATTTATTATCAAACCATTATCGTTTGTAATTCTTGAGCATGTTGTGAAAGTGCTGAATGAAAATCCTAATTATAGAGTTGAAGTGCAAGGTCATACCGACACCGAAGGTAAGCCTGAGACAAACTTAACTTTGTCGAAAAACAGGGCCAATGCTGTACGTGACTATTTGATAACCAAAGGAATTGATGCCAATAGATTAACTGCCAATGGTTATGGTCAGAACCGACCTGTGGCACCAAATACTACAATTGAAGGCAAAGCTAAGAACAGAAGGGTAGAGTTTGTTGTTAGTTTTGAATAAATTCTAATTGTAAATTCTGAATGAGGATATTTTTGGCTGGTTTAGGTGTTTTAAGTTTAGTATTGGGTGTAATTGGGGCATTTTTGCCCATTTTGCCTACCACTCCATTTGTGTTATTGGCTGCATACTTTTTTGCACGCAGTTCGCCAGAGTTAAACTCGTGGTTGCATAATCATAAAATTTTTGGAAAAATAATATACGATTTTCAAGTCGAAAAGGCAATAACGATACATGCTAAAATTATTTCGATCAGCATGTTGTGGTTGTCAATATTGATTTCAGTAATTTTTGCGCTCCAAGGTAGAGTATGGTTGCAGTTAATGTTACTGGCAATTGCAACAGGCGTTACAATTCATATTTTAAGATATAAAACTAAGGATTAAAACTTTTATTTAATCCTTCGTAAACAACTTCTTTTAAACGGCAATTACATTGGTATTTGCCGTTTTCTAAAAATCCACTGCGTTTTAGAGTTTCAAATTCGGTTACAAAGTTTTCGGTAAAAATTCCACTTTTTAAATTATCTTCAATCTGCTGTATAGTCCACCATTTTACAGAGTCGATAAGTGATGCATTTATTTCGATAATATCAAGTTTGCACACCAAAAATAAATAAATAAAGTTAGATGCAAACTCGTTTGTATGTACGTATTTTGACAATAACAACGGTTTCAGATCATTAACACCGTAATTCTCTAAGGATGTTCTGTCAATGCATTGTTCAACAGTTTCGCTCATTTTTACATGATTCGAAAGTGCTATATCCCATAAATTTGGATTAAGTTGGTCATTGCTACTTCGCTTCTGAAGAAAAATCTTTGAATCTTTTATAAGAATAACTCTTACTAATGGATGCATAAATTCAGTTGGATTGTTTCTGCTTTCGTTGCTTTGTATTGAGCCAATAACTTTACCAGTTTTTGTTACTATAGGCCACCATTCTTCTTTAAATAGACGAGTTCGAATAAGTGTTACACGTATAAACTCAAAGCTAATCAAAAAGATCAAAACTCCATAATACACTTCTCGTAAAAAAACAAGGTGTTTGGCTGAAGGTGATAGAAGCTCATAACTAATGGTGTACGTTGCTGTATAAATAGATAAAAGTATTGTTAATGCCCAAACAATTTTAAAGTGCTCAGCCAAATTATTTGTCATGGCTAAATGCTTGGGAGTTCTTTGGGATACAAATAAGGTGATTCGTTTTCGTAAAACTAAAATTAGAATAAACGAAATAAGTAAAATATATTCGCTTAGAACATCGAGTATGCTTTTAGGTATGAAATGGGTAGGTGTAAAAATTATAATTGAAATAATTAGTGTGCTTACAAGGTACGATACACCCAGATATTTGTAAATATTGGTATATAAAAAATAGCTATAAAGCAAAATACTAACCACTACTGCATATACAATTGACAATGCAATACGCGTCCCCCAAAAATCGTTGATTAATAAAAACAACATTAATGGAATGAAATGAAATAGGGGATTGAAAAAAGATTCGTTTATTTGTTTTCGGTATTGTTGCATGTAGTCAATTGTTCAATATCATTCGAAGTATAAACAACTTACTAGGCAATATGTTTGATTCAAATACCGAAAAAACACAAAAACCATTTATATCGACAACATCCGACTAACATATTTGCCAATAATATCGAATTCGAGATTTACTGTAGTGCCTTTCTCAATTTGATGAAAATTGGTGAATTGGTATGTGTACGGAATAATAGCCACTTGAAAAGTAGTATCGGTAGGATTGCAAACTGTTAAACTTACGCCATTTACCGTAACCGAACCCTTGTCAACTGTAATATATCCACGCTTGGCCATTTCTTTATCATAAGTATATTCAAATGTAAAATACCAACTTCCGTCCGCTTCTTTTACTTCGGTGCAAACAGCAGTTTGATCCACATGTCCTTGAACGATATGACCATCCAAACGTCCATTCATCATCATACTACGCTCTAAATTTACTTTGCTGCCAACTACCAACTTTCCTAAGTTTGTACGGTCAAGTGTTTCTTTAATAGCGGTAACGGTGTATGTTTTATCAGTAAGTTCAACTACTGTTAAGCAAACACCATTATGAGCCACACTTTGATCAATTTTCAACTCATCAACAAAAGAACATTCCATTGTTAAATGCAAATTTTCCTGCTCTTTGTGCAATGCAACAACCGGTGCTGCTTCTTCTATTATTCCTGAAAACATCTTATTGTATTTAAACCTCTCCTTGACCCTCTCCAGAGGAGAGGGAAGTCACATTAATGAAATGCTGTGATATATGAAGTGGCTGTTATTTAATATTGTTAGTTATTTTATTATATTTCTCAAGTTAATGCAAAAGTTGTGAAGAAACCGCTTACTCCCTCTCCTTTGGAGAGAGTTGGGGAGAGGCTAAGAGATATGCCTTAAAGTCGTCAAACTGCTTGGTCATTGCTTCGCTTTTCTTTTCACCTTTCATAAATTCCTGTAGTTTTTCAGGTATTTCAACTTTTTCGCCTAAAATACCTTCCACCGTTTCGAGGAATTTTGCTGGATGAGCTGTTTCCAGAAAAACGCCCACTTCGCCTGGTTGAAGCATTTCTTTTAATGCGCGGTAGCCACAAGCACCATGAGGGTCAAGTAAATAACCTGTTTCTTTTTTACAAGTTTTGAGTGTTTTGGCTATTTGCTCGTCGGTATAACTTACTCCGCTTATTTCTTCCGAAATAGCTTGGTGCGAACCGCCATACAAATCGAGTACACGTGCAAAATTACTTGGGTCACCTACATCCATGGCGTTGGCAATAGTCGATACCGAAGGGCGTGGTTTGTATTCGCCGGTTTTGAGGTATTCAAGGAAAATATCGTTGCGGTTGTTGGCTGCAATAAAGCGTTTGATAGGTAAACCCATGCGTTTTGCAAAAAGGCCTGCTGTAATATTGCCAAAGTTACCACTAGGCACACATACCACCATATTGTTGGCCGCAGCTTCGGATATGGCTTTGAGTTGTGCATAAGCATAAAAATAATAAAATGCTTGTGGTAAGAAGCGTGCTACATTGATGGAGTTTGCCGAAGTCAACTTCATCTTGGCATTTAATTCTTCGTCCATAAAAGCCGATTTTACCAATGCCTGACAATCATCAAATGTTCCATCAACTTCCAATGCTGTTATGTTTTGTCCCAAAGTTGTAAACTGACATTCCTGAATAGGGCTTACCAATCCTTTAGGGTAAAGCACATATACATGAATACCTTCAACACCCAAAAATCCGTTAGCTACAGCACTACCTGTGTCGCCAGATGTGGCAACAAGTACATTTACCAATTTGTCATTCTCGTGCTGGCGTTGAATAAAATACGACAGCATACGCGACATAAATCGTCCGCCCACATCTTTAAAAGCCAGCGTTGGACCATGAAAAAGCTCCAAACTATAAATATTTTCTTCCACTTTCACCAACGGAACATCAAAATTTAGCGTGTCGTGCACAATCATTTTAAGCATGTTAGCATGCACATCTTCGCCAAAAAGCATGTATGCTGCTGTATAAGCCATGTCTTCGAAACTCATTTTATCAATGTTTTCGTAAAACATAGTTGGAATTTCCAAAATATGATCAGGCATAAACAAGCCTTTATCCTCGGCTAATCCTTTAATTACGGCATCTGATAAGCTAACACCGCTCACTTTTTTGTTGGTACTGTAGTATCTCATTTTATCAATATTTGCATAAATTCCATGCCTCTAAGCAATCCATAACTTCCTTTTTCGACAGCAAATTCGTCGTAAACCTGCACTTCGTCGGGCGTTTCGCCAGTTCGGTAAATAATAAACGGAACAGGTTTGTTAGTATGTGTTTTAATAGCACAAGGCGTTGGATGATCGGGTAAAATAGCAATGGTGACGGGTTCAGTCCATGTTGATACTTCCTCCAAAATTGGTTTTACAACTCTGGAATCTAAATATTCAATAGTTTTGATTTTTAAATCCACATCGCCTTCGTGTCCGGCTTCGTCAGAAGCTTCGATGTGTAAATATACAAAATCGTCGGTACGGAGTGCTTCGATAGCAGCCTGTGCTTTTCCTTCGTAATTGGTATTCCAAAGTCCGGTAATTCCTTCTACTTCAATAATTTTAAGCCCTGCATATACGCCAATGCCACGTATTAAGTCCACTGCCGATATTACCGAGCCACTTTTGAGATTATATAACTCCAAAAGTGTTTTCATGTCGGGTTTATAGCCTGGCGACCATGGCCATATACTGTTGGCTTTGTCTTTTCCAGCTGCAGCACGATTAATATTTACAGGGTGATTTTCGAGTAATGCTTGCGATTTAAGAATTAAATCATTCAACAAATCGGCAGTTTCATTTGCATCATCACTTTTAGCTTTAATCATTACATCTGCATACGGAGTTCCGGGAACATCGTGTGGCGGAGTACATTTAAGTTGTTTTTTGCCACCTTTAATCTTCAATAAATGGCGGTACGAAACGCCCGGAAAGAAATTAACTTGATCGTTTCCAAGTTCTTTTTGTAAAAAAAGAATCAACTCTTCGGCTTCTTCATTGCTGATATGTCCGGCTGAGTGATTCTTGATTTTTTTATCTTCAATACAAATAAGGTTGCAACGCATGGCCATTTCGCCATCCGCTATTGCTACACCCATACTTGCCGCCTCCAACGAACCACGACCTTCGAAAACTTTGGGAACATCGTAACCCAAAACACTCATGTTGGCAATTTCGCTTCCAGGAGCAAATCCAGCTGGGATTGTATCGAGCAATCCGCAACGACCCATTGCCGCTACTTTGTCGATATTGGGTTTATTGGCTGCTTGTAAGCAGGTTTTATTATTTAGCGATGCTATAGGCTCGTCTGCCATACCATCACCGAGTATTATTATATATTTCATTACAAAAAATCTTTATAGTCTGCTAATGCTTCTTCAAATTTCTTTACAGCTACTTCGAGTGTTGTATAACTTTCACCACCAGCAGCATTTAAGTGCCCGCCACCGTTAAACAAATCGGCTGATACTTTGTTTGCCGGAAAAGTGCCCTGCGAGCGCAAGGATATTTTAATTTTATCTGGATCTTCGCGCATAAATACCGAAAAAAGAACTCCATCAATCGATAGTGGCATATTAACCAATCCTTCAGCATCTCCATTCTGAAAATTAAATTCTTTCAATTCTTTAAGCGAAAGGGTAATTAATGCAGCTTTGTATTCCGGATAAATCTTCATTTTTTTATAAAGTGCATATCCCATCAGTCGTAGGCGGTCGGCCGAATAGTTGTTGAAAACGCGACGGTAAATGTCATCTTTATCTACACCAAGTTTTATCAATTCGTT
>Ga0247844_1002192_pt1 | contig 32714 bp, 21 predicted proteins | sample LaCtaG_FD_192421 | JGI IMG/M metagenome (GOLD analysis project Ga0247844, IMG submission 192421) | Freshwater microbial communities from meromictic Lake La Cruz, Castile-La Mancha, Spain - LaCruzMarch201714.5m_1 | ecosystem: Environmental > Aquatic > Freshwater > Lake | place: Spain: Castile-La...
TGGAAGAATGCCCGCGCGGCTACCGGCGCAACTCGGCCGGTGCCTGCTATCAGCCGCCAGTCGTCATCGCGCCACTGGCTGTTATTCCGCCAACTACGCTGATCCCTCCAATGTCTGACCCGAACGAAATCGTGGGGCGTTGCAGCGAAGGCCCGGGAACCGGGTCTGAAACGGAAACCGTGAGTGGCCCAAGCGGGCCGGTCAAGCTTACGCGGCGATCGCTTCAAATCACCTATGGCAACCGTCAGCGGGATCTCGCCGACGTGAAGGATCTGCCGCGCTCGATTGGCACACGTGATATCGCGGGCGAACGGATGTTTGCCGATGCTTATGTTGATGTGCCCGCGCAAAATAACACGTGTCGTGGGGGGACCCCGGAGGGTGGATTGATGCGTATCGTTGACGTACCCCTACTGAAGGGCGGCACAGCGCCGGCGTGTATCCAGTATTGCCGCGTCGGTCTTCCACCACCGCCACCGCCTGCTCGCGGAACCCCGGCCACGGAAACCATCAGAGCGACACCTGTCACGGAGCCGAGACGACCCGCCGTGCCGACGTCGACCGCTGTATCGTTCACCGAGCCAAAACGCAAAGCCGTGACCACCGCCCTTGCACAACGGTTCACCGAGCCAAAACGCAAGGCCGTAACCACCGCGCTTGCGCAACCGTTCACCGAGCCAAAGCGCAAGGCGGTGACCACCGCTCTCGCGCAACCGTTCATTGAGCCTAAGCGGAAGGCTGTGCCGACCGCTGCGGCCCAGACACGCGTTGAGCCTCCATCTCGGTCGCGGTGAGTGGGACAAACGCGGAAGAGGCACGTAGCTTCAATCCGCGACGATAAAACTGCAGGTCTTGCCCTCGATCAAGGGCTCAAAACCTCTTCAGTCCGCGAAAACCCCGCGCCTGTTTGATTGACGGTAGGGATTCTAAACCAAAGAGCACAATGGCTGACTCTGGACCCTCCTACGATGGTTTGAGTTGGCCTACCCATACCCATCGCGATCCAGGAGCAGTCCGGGCTGGGGCCCCATCAGTCAGATCAATAGCGACTGAAGCCCGTGTTTGTGCCGTGTTCCCGTCATCGGTCCGATGATGTGGACTTTTGCGACACGACTGTTATGCGCTGTGGGCCAGCGATGCGGTTCGAGCGAATACTGGCGGTTATCGCGATAGATCCACAAGCTGCCGTCGATCGATGAAATCGCTACTGATTGAGACGCAGCGCAGCATGTTCAAGCCGCCGCTCGTCAGAATCGATTTCACGAAAGCACAGCGCCACTGATGATCCGCATGCAGCTTCTGTCGCTAGTGGCCCACCGCGACAGGAACCCCACGGTTGCTTTCGGGCCGTACCGTGAGTCCGGCAACATCTACCGGCTGAAGTTGACCCTTCGATCACGAAAGACTGGGTCCGCTTGTTGAGGTGGTGCAGTCGCGGTCGGAAGACGTGCGGCCATCATCAATCAGCGCATCGCGATGTCCGCATACTCCGCGTCTTACAGTCATTCGGAAGTGAACTCGACTTAATTCGTCCACGCCCGATGCCATCGGGACCATGCAACTCGACGGGACCGTAAAGATACAGCGTGAATGCCGCGTCAATAAACGCAACGTCGACACCGGAGCATAGAACGGGGTAGGAGCCTGCGTTTGTACAACGTCGCGAAAATCTTGTACAACGACGGCGCTAGAAACCGGCTAAGTGCTTGAAATATATGGTGGGCGATGTAGGGATTGAACCTACGACCCCACCCGTGTGAAGGGTGGGGATGTTGTTTCCCGTGTATTCCGTAAGTTTCCGCAAGCCTCAAAATGCCAATAAAAACAAGGATTCTGCAATCATCTTGTTGCCGGATGCCATCTGAGTTTGCTAATTTGGTGCTTCCCAGGTGCTTCCCAGATCGCAGGAGACTTTCCGATGGCACGGCTGACGAAGAAGGCAATCGATGCCCTGCCTGTTACGGATCGGGAGCAATTCTTGTGGGATAGCGAGGTGCCCGGTTTTGGCCTTCGCGTGCGTCCCGGCGGATCGCGAACCTTCATCGCGCAATATCGCGCGGGTGGGGGGAGACGAGGAACAAACCGGCGCTTCACTGTTGGCCGGTATGGTGCCTTAACGGTGGAAGAGGCACGCGCTCAAGCCCGGCAAGTGCTGTTAGCGGCGGCGCTAGGTGAAGACCCTTCGGCGGATAAGGCATCCAAGCGTCGCGAGATGACCATTGTCGATTTGATCGCCCTCTATGGTGCCGAAGGGACTGAACACCTCAAAGAGCGCAATCGGCGTTGGATGTTGGCGCGTTTGCAGCACCACATCGTTCCAAGCCTTGGACGCAAAAAGATTACTGATGTTCGCGTAAGCGACGTTGAACAAATGATGCGGGAAGTTAAGGCCGGGAAGACTGCCAAGGATGAAAAGACCGGACCGCGTGCCCGCGTGATCGTTCGTGGTGGTGCTGGTGCGGCCACAAAGGCGGTCCGCGATCTGTCGGCTGTGTTCACGTTCGCCGTTCGCCGGGAATTGGTGCTGGTCAATCCGTGCGCAGCCGTTAAAAAGCCAGCGGATGCCAAGCGTAAGCGGTTCCTAACACTAGAAGAATTGATGCGGTTCGGAAAGGCGCTCAACGACATCGAAGCCGAAGAGGCTAATCCTAAGGCAACGAACATCATACGCTTGTTGGTCTTTACGGGTTGCCGACGCGACGAAGTCGCATCATTGCGCTGGGCCGACATCGACGCAGATCGCGGCGTCCTGCGATTGACAGATAGTAAGACCGGCTTTTCCGTTCGACCCTTGGCTAGTCCCGCTCTGGCCGTGCTGGTCCGAATTGTCCGCGATCCGGCTTCACTTTACGTATTCCCCTCCGAAGATGGCCGCACCTTCTATCAAGGCACCAAGCGCTTCTGGGCGCAGGTCATAAAGCGCGCAAACCTTCCGGGCGTCACCCCGCACACGTTGCGCCACACAATCGGTTCGGCGGCAGTATCGACGGGCGAAACGCTCGCCATGACCGGCGCATTGCTAGGCCACGCGGACGCACGGTCCACCAGCATCTATGCCCACATGCAACAAGACCCGGCGCGGCGGGCGGCGGATCGCGTTGTCGGTCCGATCGCCACGGCGTTGGGCGCGCAATCGCCTGTGGACGTGATCGGCCTTGGGAAGCGTAAGGCAGGGTGAACGGTTAGCAGTGGTGCCATTGGCGCTAGTGGCACCATCAAAGGCCAACTGCGCCTGCTATGTTAGGCTGTATTGGTGAGTTGATCGTAGGCTTCCTTCATCTCCAAGTAGACCGATTCGGGAACAAGGAGACGAGCGGCTTTCCCCCTTCCGTAACGCTTCCATATCGCAAAGAGGCGATAACCCCCTTCAAATTGCGAAGCAGTAATTTGACCTCGTTCCTTGAGCGAAAACGCAAGGGCGTCGGGGTAAAATAGGGGTATTTTATCGTAAGTGCGTTTGTGGCGTCCGTCGCCATCAGCTTTTACGCGGGCCACGATATAGTCTCTGCCTTTTTGCCAGAGTTCACGGGCTTCATTCCGCCAATCTCGACCCTTGACTTGCGGTTGGGCGGGTAAAATTGCCTCGGCATCCTCTCTATCTTCGTCCTTTTCACGCACGGCTGCTTGAGCCTGCAATGCTTCGTCGGCAGCCTTTGCGTCAGCTTCGGCAGCTTTCGCCTGGGCTTCGGCAGCGCGCAGCCGTGACTCGTAACGAATGAACAGTAAGCCAAAGGCAGCAGTGAGGAGGGTCGTCAAAAATTGCGAATTCAAAATCTGCCAAATCGTAACATCTTGAGGAATTTCAAACAGCTTCAGCACTCAATTTGCTCCTGCTCGTTCTGCCTGAGTTTCAACCGCCTCGCCGCTTTCTAAAATTTCCAACTTCGGCAGGGCTTTGACGATCTTCATGGTCTCTAGGCTGACGGTAATGACCCGGAGGAAGAGTTCCAAGGGGTACTTTGGATTCTTCATCGTCTCGATGGCCCAGTCGTTGGCGTCGTTGACGATGCCGCTGTCTTCGTCGGTCTTGACGCACTGGCGTTCAACAACCCAATCGAGCGCGGGCTTGCCGTTGACGACGTATTCGTAGGCTTCCAGCGGAATGCCGGTGACGGTGATCGTGTCGTTATAGATCAGCGTCGTCTTATCCTTCTTCGCGCCATAGCGCATCTTTTCGACGCGGTAGTCGCCGGCTGTCTTGCCGCCGGTGACGGTCACGCCGTCATAGGTGGGTACGGTCTCATAGTTCAGATGCAGCCGCGCCAGCTCACGACCGGCCTTGCTGAACGCCCAGAAGGCCGCTGCCGTTGTAACGCGCGGGATGCGCGGCAATTCTTTGGCGAGGTTGTCGGCAAAGCGTTCGCGATAGTCCGGCGAATGCAGGAGACCGTAGACGTAATAAAACACGTCTTCTTTGCTGATCGGTCTATTGGGATAGGCGGTTGCGAAATGCGCTAGCCCCTCGTCCGTGATGGCGTCGCGCCGCTGCGGTTGGGACGGCGACGGGAACAAGCCCCCATCTTCGCTTTGACCGGCGGGGGCATCATATAGGTACAGTGGGAAGCATTGTGATCCGCCGTCGGTTTGCAGTTCGCAGACACTATCGACCATCAACGCGAGTTGCCCTGAATTGGACAATCGTTGTTTGACCATGATGACGCGGTTTTCCTTCCCACCCGGGAAGACGCGAGGCATCTGGTAGACGGTGTTATTGAAGCGCCTATTAAAGTACATCCACTGACTACTGAAAGGACGATAAACAGCCTTTACAATAGACTGTCCGTCGAAGTCGATCTTGCGACCTCGTTCCACGCCCTGAACTTCTGATCGATCCCAGTTCAGGCGCTTGGGGTCTCGATCTATGAAGTCCTTTGTTTCGACTAGCAAACGGCCTTCCCTCGCGCTCGCGTACCGATCAACTTCTGAATTGTAGAAGGCGATGCTTCTTTGCACATTCTCACGAAGTTTGACTTCAGAGTGGTTGAAGCACCAGGCGTCCCTATTTGTTTTCACGCCTCCAGTGTAGTTGTCGAAAATGCGCGGCGACTTTTTTTCATCCTTATCACCAATCTTGATGAACGCTTCAAAGCCTACGTCGCGCTGTTTGAGCCAGTCCCCGTGCGCGTCCGGGATTATCGCGCTCCAGCGCTCTTGCTCGTTCAGTCCGTTGATGCTGCCGTAACCGGCGATCAATTCGAGCTTCTGTTCGCGCGTGAGGTAGTCGCCGATGTCGTGGTACAGGATGCGCCCACGATGCGCCGCGTTCGGATTCTTCACCAGCACCGAAATCGCAATCGGCGCTCGGCTGCCACCGCCAAAAATCTTGCCGCCCTCTTTCCGCGAAACTTCGCCTTGGCTGCGCTGATTACCGCGTAGATGGAACACGTAAAGACTGCTGAATTCATCCACGAGGCACTTGCGCAACCCGCTTCCTGCGTTGCCGTCAATCCAGCCCGCGTTGGTCACGAAGGAAACTACGCCGCTGGTGCCGATTCGGTCACTAGCCCAACGGATGGCGCGCACATAGCTATTGTACATTGAACTGTTTAGCGTCGCCGTCGAATGCGCAACGTAGGTGTCGCGGATGCGAGCGTCTAACGTGGGATAGGCGATATTTGCGGCGTTGTCGTTGGCGTCCTCTTGCCCTTTCGAATAAGGCGGGTTGCCGATGATGACACGGATATCGAGCTTCTTCTGGCGCTTACGCCGCTTGCTGTTATCGACCAGCAACTCGCTAATCATGTCGTCCTTTTCGTACATCTGGAATGTGTCGGTCAGACAGATGCCTTCGAACGGCACGTAATCGCCGCCCACAAGATCATGATAGGCCGCCTCGATGTTGATAGCCGCGATGTAGTAGGCCAATAATACCAGCTCGTTGGCGTGAAGCTCTTTCGCGTACTTTTTCTTGATCTCGTCCTTTGTCATCAATCCCGATTGCAACAGGCGGGTCATGAAGGTGCCCGTGCCGGTAAAGGGGTCGATAATGTGAACGCCCTCGCTTCCCACCGTCTGGCGAAATTCGGATTTGAGCACGTCGTTGACGCTATGGATGATGAAATCCACGACTTCGATAGGCGTGTAAACGATGCCCAACCGCTCTTGCAGCCGGGGGAAGCCCTTTTCGAAGAACGTCTCGTACAGGCTCTTAATCAGTTTTTGCTTGCCGTGCGCATCGTTGATGCCAGACGCACGTTCCTTCACGCTGGCGTAGAACGCCTGAAGCGTATCAGCTTCCTTATCGAGGTGGTGCGCTTCCAACAGGTCCACGACGCCTTGCATCGCCAGCGACATCGGGTTGTTGCTGGCGAAGCTGTGGTCGGAAAACAGCGCTTCGAACACCGGCTTGGTGATTAAATGCTGGGCCAGCATTTCGATGATTTCTTCAGTTGTGACGCTGCTATTCAGGTCGTCGCGAAGTTCTGCGGCGAAATCGTCGAAGGCTTTCTTCTCTTGGTGGTTCTCAGGGTTCGCAAGAATGGTCGTGATGCGGGAAATGTGCGTCTGAGCGATCTTGGCAATATCCTTCGCCCAGTCTTCCCAGTGAAGGCGGTTGCCGCACTTCTCAACGATCTTGGCGTATAGCGCGCGCTCGATTTCGCCGATTTCAAAGCCCAGCTTGAATTGGTCTTCGTTGGCAGTGCTCCCGCCCTTCTTCGGTTTCGGCGCACCAATCCCGAATGAACCCTTGCCCGCCTTACTGCCTTCGCCGTCCTTTCGCGATTTGGTTTGGCGGCGCTGGACATCATCGGTCACGGCGATGATTTCCATTTTGCGGGTGTCCTGGCCGATCAGGTCCAGCTTGTTGATCATCGCGTCGAAGCGGTCATCGTGCGAGCGCAGGGCCTGCAACACCTGCCAAACAACCCGATAGACCTGATTGTTGTTCAGCGCCTCGTGCGGCTTCATGTTGGCAGGGATCACAACGGGCAACACGACATAGCCGCGCGTCTTACCCGGTGCCTTGCGCATAACGCGGCCAACCGACTGGACCACATCGACTTGCGAATTGCGCGGGGTTAGAAACAGCACGGCATCCAGCGCCGGAACGTCTACGCCCTCGGATAGGCAGCGGACGTTGCTCAAGATGCGGCAAGTGTCGGGGGCCGGCTCCTGCTTCAACCAAGTGAGCTTCGATTCCTTCTCACTTGCGTTCATGCTGCCGTCTACGTGTTCGGCTTCACACTTCAAGGATGCGCTGGGCTCGTCCGTTGGGGCCGTTTTCTGGTAGGCTTCCACTACCGCCCGGAACATGGATGCGATGTGTTTGGAGCTGACTTTGTGGGTCTTCGCGCCTTTGGCTACTTCGATCACCTGGCAGAACGCAACCGCTCGCTTCATGGCCGCGTCGTCGTCCGCAAGTTCGGTCAAGTGCTGCTTTGAGAGCGCCTTCCAACAGCCAATGATTTTGGCCGCGTCGTCTACCTTTAATTGGTTGTTACCGTCGTCTAACAACGCTTGAAGGCGACCGTTGATGTGGTGTTCATCAACGGCCAACACGATCACCTTGTAATCGACCAACAGATCGCGCTGGACGGCTTCAGAGAACGTCAGGACGTGCAAATCTTTGCCGTAGAGGCTTTCGTCATCCATCGAACACAGCGCCGCGCCGTCGCGATCCGCTATGGCTTGCGCCTTTTCGCCATACACGCGAGGCGTTGCCGTCATGTAAAGACGCTTTGCGCCCGCGATGGTGGTCTCATCGTGGACCATGACGAAAGCACTTTCGTCGTCGTCACCAAACGTCGCGCCGGTCGTGCGGTGGGCTTCGTCGCAGATGATCAGGTCGAAGTCTGGCAGCTTGTGTTTCTTCTGGGCATCGCTGATCGAATAGATTGAATGATACGTGCTGAACACGACGGTCATGTTGTCGGCGTCGTGACGGGCCGCCACCTGTTCAGCGAGCCGCTTAGGGTCGGTTGTCGCGGGATAGCTCAGTTCATGGACAAGGGTTTGAACGATGTCGTCGTCCTTTGTGCGCTTCTTCCCCACATCACTGTCTGAACAAACCGCGAAGCTGTGCAGCGGAATCGCGGATTCCTGCGTCCATTCGGTCAACGTCTGCGACAATAGATTGAGGCTAGGGACGAGGAACAGCACCCGCTTCCCCTTGCCTGCAAGCCGTTCGGCGATCTTCAAGCTGGTGAACGTTTTGCCGGTGCCGCAAGCCATGATGAGCTTGCCGCGTTCGGCGGTTGCTAGCCCGGCTTCGACGGCCTTTAGCGCCTTCGTTTGATGGTCGCGAAGTTCCTTCTTAGGCTTGAGTACCGGCGCAGCTTTTGACGCGTATTTGCTCCAATCGATCAGGCTGTTTTCAAGGTCGTTGAGGTCGATCTTCGTAACGGGCGGCTGCTGATTTTGCAGTGCGTTCTCAGCGTGGACGCTCCATAGATTTGTGGTGCTGACTATGATCCGGCGGGTGAAATGCAGCTTTCCAGAGGCGGCAAAAAAGCCGGAAATATCTGAAAGCGAGACCGATTCTTCAGGCCCAAACAGCTTGCACTGGATGGCGTGAAACTCGTTCGTGTCGGCAGTCTTCGCCACCAGGTCGATGCCAGCGTCGCGCCCATCGTGTCCGTGAGCCTTGGCCCAATCGGCATACGTCCAGACATCTGAATAGAGGTCGCGGAAGCGCGGTTCGTTGCGGAGGTAGCAGACGATCAGTTCTTCGAAGTAGGTGCCCTTTTCGCGTTCGGTCTTCGCGGCCTTGCGGAAGCCGTCTAGCAGCGCTGTGAGCGCACTTTCCATCGTCGTCCCCCTTGGCGGCGTCTGACCACCGAACACCACCCTCCTTAGCTGCCACGACCCGCCCCGCCAATACGCAAAAAAGTTGCCCACCGTGACTTTCATCAGCCGTCATTAAGTTTCCGCAATGTTCGGCAAGTGTCCAGTCGCGGCGTGAGATGCGGGGGCTAGCGTGACGAAGGATGTTGAGATTGACAAAGATGATGTCCGGCATCGCTTTTGGACCCGCCGGATGGTCTGGGGACTCAATCTTCCCGACCATATTTTTCTAGGGGATGCTGTAATTCTCGCTGGGCGCAAATTGCACGGTGAGGCTTGGCGCGATAGCGACCCCGCCTACAACATCGTCGCTCCGATATCGTCATGGTATAATCTTCAAACTGAGCAATGGATGATCCGGAGGGCGTGCGAGCTGTTGGCTCGATCAGATGAAGGGTATCGATCCCGAGTTGGTGAAGATGCCCTCGCGTGGAATTTGCAGTATCCGAGTAAGGATGAGTGGTCGCGGGCGGTCGCGCTAGATGCCGGTGACCGGGAGGTCAACATCGGCAGGGCTGAACGCTTTTCCAGTGTATGCCGCGAGTTGTTCGGATTGTTTCAAAGTTCCATCGTACAGACATTCGCACGGCCAGTCGCGGGTGGTGAACCGATAGAGCTGCCGCCCAGCGCATGGTTTACGGAACATTTTTGGGACCGGTTCTTGGCAGGTAGGATCGATCCAGACGATCTATTTCAGATGCGTTCGCCGATTGCTTCGACTGCTTACCTCTACGTCGATCGAAGCGAGTTCATGACTTTAATTGAGGGGAACGCACCGCCATCCAATCAGTCTTCGGAAAACGACGAAAAGACTGACGCCGTTATCGAAAAAATCCGTCGCGGGCGCCCGCCATCATATAACTGGAACGAATTCGATAAAGAAGTGGTTCGCCGTGTCTCTGGCACTGGAAGGCCGCCGAATATGCGCGCTTTTTCGGATGAAATGCTTGAATGGTGCAATGAAGTTTGGGGTGTTGAGCCAGCTCAGAGCACTGTGAGGGGGCATATTGAAAGGTTGCTCGGTAATTCACGAATGGAGCGTTGATTTTCGATATTTGTTTTGTGAATGGCTAGGAATTATTCCCGGCCAACAAGGTTTTGTTGATCTGCCATGTTGTCGCTACGGTCCGGGCGTATCCCGGTTTAGCTGGTGGCATGAATATGCAGACAGTCCAGATTGCGCAACGCCGTATGTTGCGGACACCTGAAGCAGCCGACTACTGCGGCTCTTCATCGTCCACATTTGAGAAGCTCAGGCTCTACGGCGGCGGGCCTCCCTTCGTGAAGCTTGGACGCCGGGTCGTCTATGACCCTGCAGACCTTGATACATGGCTGGCAACCAATCGCCGCCGCTCCACGTCAGATCGCGGGGTGTCGCAATGAGCGTAACTGCTGCCAATGGCGTTGCCCATCCCGGCACAAACTACGTCGAAAGCGCCGTAGCGGCGGAATGCGCAAAAGTCGTCAATGCAGCGCCGAAACAGGCCAATGACACACTTCACAAGGCTTCCGTCGCGCTGGGCACCATGGAGGGTGCGGGTTGGGCTGATCGGGCGATGTTGGAAGGGCGGTTAGAGGAAGCCGCCGCCCAGCGCTGCAACAACATCACTGAAGCCCGTGCGACTATCAAAAGCGGGCTCGATTGGGGGCGCAGCAATCCACGGGAGGCATCGGCGGACGATGGCTTCCGTATAAGGGATCGGCAAGCGGGGATTAAAGCGGATAATCGTGTTCGAGCACATCGGCTTTGGCAGGGGGCAACGTCAATCGAAGGAACCAGTGCGGCTATCTATCTGTCCAAGCGGGGACTAGGCGGGCCGTGGCCAACTTCGCTGCGATTTTCCTCTAGCGTAATTATGCAAGGTGAGGGCACCTATCCGGCGATGGTTGCTGGTGTCACAGTGCCATCGACGGGGGAGCTTATTGCTGTTCAACGCACCGCGCTTCGTCATGACGGAGTGGGAAAGGCCGAAATTGCGAAGCCCAAGGCTGCGCTTGGGGCGACGGCGGGTGGTGCGGTGGTATTCGGCAATCTCTTGGATGGTGCCGCTATTCTCGAAGGCGAGGGTATAGAGACGGTGCTTTCAGCTTGCCAAGCGTCGGGGTTGCCGGGGATCGCTACGTTAAGCGCCGGTACGTTGGGTAAGCCGCTGTTGCCGTCAAATAAACCCGTCATCGTGTTGGCTGATAAAGGCAGTGAAGCCGCCGCTGAAGCTGGAGCAGAACGTCGGCTCAAGGAGGGGCGCGCCGTCAAGATTGCGCTCCCCAGTCACGGGAAGGACTTCAACGACACTCTGGTTGCCGCCGGGAGTGTTGCGGTTAAGACCTGCATCGACCATGCCATCGCTGCCAAGTTGAAACCGCAGATCAAGACCTATAGTGCGCGCTGTCTGGCCGATATTTCGCCAGAGCGTGTCCACTGGCTTTGGGAAGGCCAATTCGCAAAAGGAAAACTCAGTCTCATTGCTGGGCATCCAGGGCGCGGCAAGTCGCAATTGACGCTAGCCGTTGCGGCATTGGTGAGCACCGGCGGAGACTGGCCGGATGGTGCGACCTGTGCGGCGGGGAATGTCGTACTGGTCAGTTGTGAGGATGAGCAGTCGGATACAGTCGTTCCCCGGCTTATGGCACTGGGGGCGGACCTCAAGCGATGCCACGTCCTTGACGCCGTGAGAGACGAACACGGTAAGGAACGCCCGTTCAGCCTCAAGGCCGGAATCGGCGCTTTGACGAAAATGCTGGACGATCTGAATGACGTTGCCCTGGTCATCATCGACCCGATTTCCGCATATCTGGACGGGATAGACTCTCACAAAAACGCCGATATGCGCGGCGCGCTGGTGCCTTTGCAGGCGTTGGCCGAAAAGTATAAAGCGAGCGTGCTCATGATATCCCATTTCAACAAAGGAACCGCCGACGGCTTAGCCCTATCGCGCGTCTCCGGTTCCGGTGCGCTGGGGGCGGTTTGCCGGTCATGTTGGATGGTGGAGCGCGACCCGGACGATCCGACCGGCGAGGCACGCTTTCTGGTCCCGATGAAGAACAACATCGGCAATGATCGATACGGCTTCGCGTTTCAGTTGGAAGGTTGTCAGGTTGCCGATGGGATCGCCACGAGCCGAATCCGCTTTCGACCCGGCAAAATTTTGGTATCGGCTGATACTCTCGCAGCATCGTCCAAGGGCAAGGATGAGCAACCATCGTCATGCGAGGCAGCGATCTCGTTTTTACAGGACGAATTGACGGGCGGACCCAAGGCCCAAGCGGATGTCATCGAGGCTGGCAAAAAAGCGGGTCATGCAAAGCGGACATTAGAACGAGCCAAGCGGGAACTGAACGTCCGTTCCCAAAAGATCGGCAGCGCTTGGTTATGGAGTCTGCCAGAGCAACCGAAGAAACATTGGCAGGATGACCTCGACGAGCGCGAAGACCGCCAAGACCGCCAAGATTTCGAAGTTCGTAGGGCTGGCGGTCATGAATTGGATGAGCGGTGCATCCCTAATGCGCATCAACTCCGCCAAGAACTGACCGGTCAAATAAATGGCGGCCTTGGCGGTGTTGGCGGACTTGATGCCGATGCACTTTCTGACGCCTTCCGGGGAGCATGACTATGGTGAAAGCGAACAAGGCGGCGGCTGAGCAGGGGCCGGGCAAGCGCGCACCGCAGCGCACCACAAGGGTCAAGGCACCAGCTGAAAAACCAGCGCCCAGCGCTATTGAGGCCGAGGCGATACAACTTGCAGCCGCGTCTGTAGCGAAGCGGAAGCGCCGCTTGTTGATAGACCTAGAAATGACCCCTGAAGGTGCCATTGGTCAGTTCGGACCCAAGCACAGTGACATTCGCGGCTTCGTCTCGCGATTGGAGAATGCGTTTGGTACTCGTGGCCAAGCGTTTGCGATTTCGGAACTGAATCAGATTTTTCAGTTTGTTCGCAACGGCAAAGGCAGCATCGATGAGACCACCGCAAACGCAATGCTGTCAATTGTCGACGGAGTACAGCCCGCTAATGAGCTTGAAGCGATGCTGGCTTCACAGATGGCGGTGACGCACCGGTTGGCCATGGAATTGCTATCGCGGGCAAAGCGCGCGGAACACGTTCCTCAACTCGAAAGCAATGGCCAGCTAGGCGTCAAACTCTTGCGCACGTTCACCATGCAGCTTGATGCGCTGGCGAAGTTGCGTCGCGGCGGCGAGCAAACCGTGCGTGTGGAGCATGTTCACGTCTACCCCGGTGGGCAAGCCATCGTTGGCAATGTCACATCCGGGGGGAGGGGGCCGGAAGAAAAGGAGCACCAACCCCATGCAATCGACAACGGAAATCAAAACAATCAAACACGCGAGGCGCGATCCGTCACGTTTGCACCTGGCGAAACGCTGCCTAGCTGCGACCCGCAACGGGACGCCGTGTCAGTCGCCATCGGTGCGGGGGAAACACCGTTGCCGAATGCACGGGGGAGCGCTGGGCAGCGGCGCACCATCGGGTAAGGCCAACGGCGCTTACCGCCACGGGAGGCAGACCGGCGAGCGGCGAGCGGAACGCAAGATGGTTTCGGGATGGCTCAAAGTCGTCCGCAAAACAATCGCTGACTGAATTAATTGGCAACCGGGTTGCAACCGGGTTGTTGGTGGACAGCCCAGCGGCGTCGGCCCGCAAGGTTAACGATAGGCAGTTGCCCGACATTCGAAGGACTGCCAGCAATTGGTAGCAAGCGAGGTATTCAGTTCAACGCACCTCAGATTTGAAATCGCGACCGCGCCCCTCTGCGTAGCGGCTAACTTGACCTGAAAAAGCGCTGCCTCTGCAGTAGCTTCATGGTCCCAAATTTTGTTCCTGCAAGAATGTCCGACGACCTCGCCTACGTTTTGCATGCCTTGCTCGGTGCCAGATTGCTTTACAGCTATGGCACCTGCTGTTTCAGCAACTCGAAGACCGGTCATCTCTACCGTCTGAACAGGAACGAACGCGCCGACGCACCCAGTCAGCATGATCGAGAGCACAGCGAGGACAAATCGAAAATCCATCATCCAAGCCTCTGTTGTTCCCTCAATGTGCCATTGCCGTCCACCTATTGAGATCAACATCCGATTCGGTTGTGTACTCAAGGTCTCATTGATGCGATGCCCGCCCGGGAGCGCCGCGTGCGCGGACAAATCACGCGCGCCTAAACAGCAAGCAGGGAGGCCGAATTGATCAGACTCGTTCAGGCGCGGCTGTGTGTGAGGCGTGAGGGATAAGATGGTTCTTAGCGCGAACGATAATAAACTGCCGGTTCGCCAGTGACGAAGTGAACAGCTGCAAAACCTTGCATCGGAATGGCATCCAACGCATGCCGAGCGAACGATATAAAGGTTTCCGGTTCCCAGACTTGGTAGTCAACAGCCTCCACCACTAACTCAAGATCTGCGGATTGATGCGTCGACTTTCTAGACAACGCATTAGTCAGGCCACATCGATATGCGTTGTCACGAATGCTGCGCGAAATCGCCGATTCATTGTTCACGATTTCACCGCTAGGAAGCCGTCGGAACGGTCCCCAACCTGAGCTGTGACCATTTTTCCGCAGCTGCTCCATCTGCAACTTGTGGTCCCGTCCCCAATGTGATGAACCCTTGGGCCAAACCGGACCCGCAGTTGTAATCTGCAAGCGATGCGAATTCGGACCGTCTCGAATTTCGATATCCATCGCGGCATTTGCTTCTGCGATTTTGTACTCGCCTTCTTGCCAACCGAGGGCACGTGCTAAGTGCAGCGCGCCGAACACCTCTTCTGATCGAAGCTTCATCCACGGCTCAGAGCCTGAAACGAGCCGCGTCCGATAAGAGCTGTCTTGCCTACACTGTTCGCGAAGTACGCTCTCGAAAGCGTCGAACTCGGAAAACCGATGCCAATGGTTCCGCATTAGATGGTTGGGAGTTTGGTCGGTGCTTCCCATGTGCTTCCCAGCGAAAAACGAAACACAGAGAGCGACGAGCCCAGCGCGCTTAACTATCAGATTTAATTGGGATAAAGTGGTGGGCGATGTAGGGATTGAACCTACGACCCCACCCGTGTGAAGTCGAGGTCCGATGATCGCATGACGTTGCGGAGCGTATCATTCGGCTTGAGCAATGTCTTTTGGGGCTCTGTGAGTGGAGTTTCAAACTTGTCTAAGCCGTTCCAAACGGTTTCTTGCTGAAAGTTACCCAGTTGTTACCCAATCGGACGCTCCGAAACGAATGGCGAGCAGCAGAGAAACAGAGCTCCAGACGGACTAAGATTCGTCGGAGGATGAGGCATGTCGATCCTCATCACATCAACGATCGCCACAGTCTCCGCAATGTTTCGTTCATCGTCGGCTGATAGCCCGGTCGCGTCGATGAATGTTCCGTGTGCAACTGACAGCCCTGGGCCAATTTCTGAAATCGTCCGGGACCCGTTCGTATCTTTCCCGGTCGGTCCTGAGGGGACGGCTACTAGAGTGGCAGCGCTAGCTTCGCCTGCACTGTCAACGGGTGTTAACCGTCGCCGCTGTCGTGCGGCCGTAACGAAATCAAGCCCGTGCGCTACCTATTGGCCCCGTCGCAAGACTTCCGACGCCCTCTCGGCGCGCACAGCAAACGGCCCAAACCTCTGACGGAGCAAGATCCGTTCTGGCTGCTCGCGCAATACCGTACGTGCCATGTCGACGGTGCCGTTCAGCTTCTCGGCCCGTGCTCGCAGGTGCACGGCTGATGGGCCTTCATCTTCACCCACGAGCGCATACGCCGTCTCAACCATCTGCTCAGCAAAATCGAGGTCTCCGGAAATAATGATCTTGTCGCCCTCCTGGTCGGCATGAAGCATGACTGATGCCATCTGCAAGCACGCATCCGACAGGGCAATGCGGTTCTCTATGGACGTATCTCCGCCCCGCATGTGCAGTCCCCTGATCGACCCGGCACGGAACAGCTCCCAGAAGCCATAGTACATGGACTGAGTATCCTGCTGCATCGACCGCCACCGCGCGCTGTCCTCGTAGTGCGCCGCCAGCGGGCGCAGGTCGACCGGAAATGCATTAGCCCCCGCGAGCCCCACCGTGCGTGATCGTTCCTTGTCCGGCAGGGAAGCGATCTTTCTCAACCTGTCGAACAGATCCCGGATCTGAGGCATCTCCACCAGTAGCTTGTTGTGGAAGTCATCCATCCATATGCAGCGTGGAAACTTCTGGATGACCGGATCGTTGTCTACCAGCGCGAAAAAGCTGCCCTGTGGCGGCAGCAGGAGAACTGTTTTGTCCTCCTTATTCGCTTGCAAGGCGGTCTCGAGTTCTAGCCGGACGGCCTCGCTCAGTATGTAGGGCTCCGACACGATAAGTTCTGCCGAAGCAATCAGCGACTTTGCAACGCTTTCCCAGTCATCGTTGGCGAGAACGAGGCCGGGCGCGACCCTGTCCGCAAAGAATTGCGTCCCAGTATAGGCCATCGAGTCCTTTTGATCCTGGATCGTTATCAGGTTTGCGCCGGACGGCATCGCGTCATAAAGCACGTTCTCTGTTAGTCGCGGCCCGAACTCCATCGGGCCGTGAGCAATCGAAAAATCGTATTTGCGGAAGTAGAGCACAAACGGTGTCCCCTTCGAATTGTATTCTTCGATGGCCTGCATGGCTCGCTCATGCAGCTGAAGGCGCCGGTCCTTGCCGGACTTGCGCAACTCGACATCGCTGCGCGAGAGCCTTGGCCAATCGGAACGCCTATCGACGGTTGCGGGGAAGACCTGCTTGGCCGAGCCCGCCGCGGCATCAGCGTCCTCCTTTTGCCCCAGGGCCTGAAGCGCCTTGGAACGGATGCCCAGCAACTCGTTGCGCAGCAAAGCGAGATCGCAGCTCTCTGCGAGGATTAAAGCTTCATCCGCGATCGTCAGCGCGGTCGCAGGCGCGCCAACCCGCACAGCCAGGTCAGCTTCGGCAGCGGCCAGCTCGCACTGGGCTTCGGTGCTGTCGACGGCTTCGGCAAGCGCATATAAGGAAGGCAGACTTGTCCTGGCATTATCGAAACGCCCCGCGGCCAACTGGCTTCGTAGCAGCAGCATGCGGGGCGCAAGTGCGTGTCGAGTGTCCAGCGTTTCCTCCGACCAGCTCGAAAGCCGCTCTGAGAGAATGCGCATCGCGTCTTCGGGCTTGCCGTCCAGGATTGCCACCAGCGATGCCGTTTGCCCTATGAGGAGCCGTTCGGGGTCGAATTCCATGGTTGGTGCGTCGACTTGAACGACGGAATTTCGGTTGAAATCGGCAAGCTTCCTCATCCAATGTGCGTGCGCCGCGACGAGATCCGAAATGACCGCGGCCGGACCACTCGCGTCGTCGCCGGCAGCTGCAATGCGAACGATCTCATGGGACGCATGCTCGTAGGCGGTTACGATCTCATGCGTCGGCACGCCCTCAGTCTTGCGCAAAGAAAAGCGGGCCAATTGTTTGGCTTCGTCGGCCCAACGCATCGCCTCCGCCAATTCTCCGCGCATGAGAAACGCCTGGGCAGCATGCCGCGCGACTGCCGACTGATCCCAGGGTGCGATGTCATCCTTTGGCAGGTTGTTGGCGGCCACAGCCGCGACCACCGCTCGACTTGCATCGCCCAAGCACAGGTTGTAGGTGGCAAGATCGTTGGCAACCGCGATCGCACCGGGCGTCTGCTCGAAACTCTCAGAAGTTGCGCCTGGCATGCCTTGGACGAGCATCCGGCAGGCGCGCGCGCCTGTATGCAAGGCGTTGTCGACATCGAGCTGCGCGAAGCTGCCCATTTTCTGCCAGTAGCAACGGATCGCATTTTTAGTATCACCGGCCGCGAGCCAATGCTCGATGGCTCGCTCGAGGAGATCGCGATGAATCTCCTGGTCCTTGTCCTGCAGTTGCGCGGCGCAGCGATGAATTTCCTCGCTCTCCAGCTTCTCGGCGAGAGCACGGTGAACGGCCGAGGCGCGGGGTTCGGTGGTAAATCGGGCCCGAGCTTGGTCGGACATCTGGAACCAGTCGGCACCGGGCAGATCGACGACATGAACCACGCCGTCCTTAATCGCCGGCTCGAGTAGAAGACGTACAGGCGAGGTTTCGGATGCTGCTCCTTTGCCCACAAGCCTCGCGAACCAGCCCTTCGGCTGATTGCCCGCCGTCGCAACCGTTGTCGTGCCGTCATAGCCGGGGATGCCCGCCAGCTGCCCGAGCAGCTGGTCGCTTGCAGCTCTGCGGGACGAGGCGAGGATCTCGAGCACACTGAGGCCATCGCTCGGCTGAGCTGCTTGCGCTTCCACCGGATGTGGCTTTCCCTCGAATTCGACGAGGGTAGTGCTTGTCGGCGGCAGGTCATGCGGCGGTGTGAGCCGGGAAGTGACGACGATTGGCACAGCGGGGCCCTTCGCACGAGCCACGAATGCCAGCAGGTGCCGCAGCCGCAGATCCGATATTTGCCCGAGGTACGCCTTGTCGCGATCCTGCACGGTGTCCAGCGCATCCAGAACGACCAGACTAGCGGCGGCGGCGTTCAACTTGTCGAACAGCTCTTTGGTGGTGCGAACGCCGAGGCACTGCCTGAAGCATCGGTCGGGGCTGGCGGCCGAAAGCGGCAGAAGCACTGCTGAACTATTGCGCGCCAGCGCTATTCGGACAGCTGCCGACTTGCCGGAGCCCACCGGACCCACGAGCCAGCAAATTGGCGTCGGGCGCGTTTGCAGCCAATCGGCAAAACGCGCATCGGGGGACGAGCCGCCTAATCTGCCGGGACTCATGACCTATCCTCCTTGTCGGATGCCTGCTCTACTGTAGCCTGCGGTGCACGGCGACGCCCCGAAAACCGCTTCTGGCGGCGCACTTGCCAACCCAACGTAGCAATTTCAGCAGTATTGGCGCATTGACACAAGTGGTTCGGGTCCACACTGGCTCGGGGTCGGGAATCGAGGCGTGCTGCGAGCGCACAGGCACACGCGATCGGAAGAGCGCGCTGGTCGAGAAGGACAATCCGACGTGGCGCGATCTGGTCGCCAAAGTGGCAGCGGCGGATAGTTACGAGTGATCAAAAGTGTAGCCGAAACGACGAGGTGAAGATCCCGGCTCGCGCGCGGCACTTTCAGGCTGCATGCTATTGAAGCCGATGGCCGCGCTCGGCTGGGAACGCGATTGGATGGAGATTCGCTCGACAGCAGCTTTGGTGCAGGTTTCTCGGACGTCGGCGTGACGGGGGTGCGGCTTGCTCGGGCCGACGTCCGAGAAACCTGCACCACTCCAGACTCAGTGCCCGCGCTCAACACTCATGTTGCAAATTTGCCGAACACAGTGCCAGCGACATGTGCACCGCAACAAGCTCACTTTTGACAGGCCTTGGCGGCAGTGGCAGCTATTCACCCGCGACCGTCTCTGTTCTCAGTTTCGAGGCGAGCCAAGCATCGACGTTTATGTCTTCCAACTCTCGCCCTGTCGGACGTCTGCTTTTGTATTCGACAGCAGATGAGTTTTTGTGTCGCAAACGGCAAACGAGCGAAGACGCAAAGTTCGTTCGATAGTGGAATTCAATCCGCATCGTCCGCAAACCGGTAGCCAATGCCAGGTTCGGTGAGGATGAGGCTTGGGTTGGCGGGATCGGGCTCAATTTTTGCGCGCAGTTGACCGATAAAAACCCTGAGGTATTGCGTATCGCCGGTGTGGGCGGGTCCCCAAACGGATGCTAGTATTTGCCGATGCGTGACGACGCGCCCGGCATTGCGAACAAGAATGTCGAGCAAGTCATGTTCTTTGGGGGTCAATCGAACGGGCTCGCCTTTGATCGTCACCTTGTGAGCCAGTATGTCGATCACGAGGTCACCCTGCTGCAAGACGGACGTCTCGCCTGCCTGTTGTGCGACGTGTCTTAGGGCTGCCCGCATGCGCGCTAGCAATTCTCCAATGCCAAATGGTTTGTTGATGTAGTCGTCGGCGCCAAGATCAAGCGCTGCGATCTTTTCGGTTTCGCGATCCCGCGCCGATAGTACGATGATCGGCACCTGGGACCAGGCTCGGATTTCGGTGATCACTTCCTTACCGTCACGGTCGGGCAGCCCGAGATCGAGAATGACGAGCGCGGGTGCCTGTGTCGCGGCGGCCTTGATGGCAGTTGCGGCTGTTTCGGCTGTGATCACATCAAAGCCAGCGGCTGAGAGGCCCGGCCGCAGAAAGCGTTGGATCTGCGGCTCGTCATCGACCACGAGAATTCGCGTTTGGCCCGTCATTCCGCTTCCTGCCTTGGACGTATGGTTGCAGTGCTAAACATCAGCGGATTTCATCCGCGCTGGTTCCACTGCCGGCAAGCGAACCACAAGTCTTGTCCCCTTGCCATCTTTCGCGGGGCTTTCCGCGCGGATCGTCCCACCCATTGCCGTTGCGATGCCTCGACAAATTGGAAGGCCGAGGCCCGTTCCTGCGGGCCGACCATCGTGGGCCTTACTGCGGTAGAACTTTTCAAAGACGCGTTCGAGGTCGTCTGTCGGGATGCCCGCCCCTTGATCGCGTACGGTCATCACGACGTCGGTGCCATCACGGCGTGCGTGGACGGCAATTGGCGTATCGGGATCGGAGTATTTGATCGCGTTGTCCAGCAGATTGAAAACCATCTGCTCAATGAGGCTGCTATCGCCTCGAACGGGTGGCAAGTCAGGCTCGGTGGTGATATCGATCTGGCGCGTTTTGAAGGCCCGACCGATCCGCTCGTTGGCAGATCGAATAGCATCGCCGATATCAACAAAGTCGCGACGCACTTCGACCGCACCGGCCTCCAGGCGAGTCATGTCGAGGAGGTTGGCGACAAACCGTTGCAAGCGTCGCGATTCCTCTTCGATGGCGGCGAGCAGGTCGTCGCGGTCGCTCACCGTGAGACGCTTACCAAATGCCCGCAAAGTGGTGACTGAGCCAAGGATCGACGACAAAGGCGTGCGCAGGTCGTGGGACAGCGACGACAGGAGAGCCGACCGCAGCCGTTCGCTCTCGGCTAGAGCCTGAGCCTTGGCAGTCTCATCCACCAGCATGGTGCGCTCAATTGCCAGGGCCGACTGATCAATGAGGGCTTCCAGCATCCGCTCGGTTTCAAGGGCCAACGGCTCGCGGAAATTTTCCGGCTGCAGCCCTATCACGCCGTACATTCCGCGCATCGTTTTTAGCGGACGGAATTGATAATGCGCATTCGGCAAGGTGTTCGATCTCCAGCCGGTCGTCTGCCTGCGCTCGCTTGACGAACGGGCCGCCGCCCATTCGCCTGGACCCAAGCGTTCATCGGCGGGAACTGACGCCCGCACGTTCAGAGATGTTTTTTCACCGAGCAAGACAATCGCCCTGCCGCCGACGGTTTGGGCACACTGAGCGCTGATCACGGTTAGCACATCGTCAATTTTTGCAGCGCCCGAGAGCCGCCGCGTAAACTCATACAAAGCGCGGGTCTGGTCGGCGCGCCGCGTGGCGGCGTTTGATTGCGCGCGGACGCGGCCAGCCAAGCCGCCGGTCAGAACCGCGACCAACAGAAACATGAGCAGCGCAAAAAGCTCGTGTGGTCGTGCGACGGAAAATGTGTAAAGCGGGTCGATGAAAAAGAAGTTGTAGGCAAGGAACGAAAGGATCGCGGCATAAATCGCAGATACCGTTCCCAAGTTGACGGCGCACACGAGCACTGCCGTTAGAAACAACATCGATAGATTTGGCAATTCAAGCGAACTGCGTAACACCATGCCGACCAGGACTGCGGTGCCAACGGCAATCGACGCACTTGCGATTGATCGCGTTGACAACGGCCCAAGGGCGGGCCAGGACCAGCCTGGTCGCGCGGTCTGCTGCCCCTTGCCTGCAACGATGTGGACCGCGATGTCGTCAGCCTTTGCCACGATTTCATCGGGCAGCGATCGTTTTAATGTGCGCAACAGCCAGTTGGATCGCGAACGGCCGCAGATGATCTGGGTGATGTTCTCGCGCTTGGCGAATTTCAACAGTTCAGTCGGCAGGTCCTGACCCACAAGGTGGGCAGTTTCTGCGCCAAGTCGTTCGGCCAAGCGCATGGTCTCGTCGATCTTGGCTGCGATCTTGGGGTCTTGTTCGACGGCTTCGGTCCGCTGGAGATTGACCGCGACCCAACTGGCTTTATGGCTGGTCGCAAGCCTTGCGGCTTCACGCACCACGGTTGTCGACAGCTCGTCTCCGCCGACGCACACCAATAAGCGCTCCGCAGTTGGCCAAGGGCCTTCGATTGCGTTCTGCCGGAGGTAGGCCAACATCTCGTCATCGACCTGATCGGCGGTCCGCCGTAACGCGAGTTCACGCAGTGCGGTGAGATTACTCGCGGTAAAAAACCGATCAATGGCGCGCCGCGCGTTCTCCGGCAGGTAGACCTTGCCCTCTTTTAAACGCTGGATCAATTCCGTCGGGGTGATGTCGACGACGACCACTTCATCGGCATTTTCGATGACGGTATCGGGCACTGCTTCACGCACCTTTACGCCCGTGATGCGAGAGACCACATCCGATAGGCTTTCAAGATGCTGAATGTTGACGGCTGTCCACACATCAATGCCGGCCGTCAGGATATCCTGAATATCTTGGTACCGTTTCGGATGGCGGCTGTCAGGTGGGTTCGAGTGGGCCAGTTCGTCAACGATCAGAAGCTTGGGTCGCCGTGAAATCGCCGCATCGATATCAAACTCCATGAGAGTTCGGCCCCGATACGTCACCGGCTTACGCGGCAGTACGTCAAGCTTGTCGAGTAGGGCGGCTGTCTCTGCGCGTCCATGCGTTTCGACAAGGCCGACCGCGACGTCGACGCCTTCATTCTGGAGCCGTTGGGCGCCCAGCAACATCGCGTAGGTCTTCCCGACGCCAGGGGCAGCACCGAGAAAAATCTTGAGCTTCCCGCGCCCCTCCTGCGCCGCGACCTTCAGCAGGGCATCGGGGGAGGGGCGCCCATCGCGCTGGCTCTGAACGCTGCCCGTCATCAAGTTTTCGGCACTCCGTCAAGCGCAAGGTTCAATTGCAGAACGTTCACGCGTGGCTCGCCGATGAAACCAAATGATGGCGTCTCGGTGCGTTCCGCTATCAGCCCCCGAACACGATCTTCCGGCATGTTACGAGCTTTGGCAACGCGCGCGGCCTGCAACTTGGCGAAGGCTGGTGATATGTGCGGATCGAGGCCGCTGGCCGATGTGGTGACGGCGTCGGCTGGAACGACTGTTGCGCCGGTCGCGGCCTTGATAGCGTCAACGTCGGCTTTCACACGATCGACGAGCTTTTTCGACGTCGGACCGAGGTTTGATCCCGAAGAATTGGCGGCATTGTAGGGAACGTCCGTCGTTTTGGTCTCATCCTTGGAATCAGGTCCGCTCGTCGCTGATGGGCGCGGCTGGAAGTAGCGGTCATTGCTAAATGCCTGACCGATCAAGACCGATCCGACTGTTTTCCCGTCCTTCTGGACGAGGCTACCGTTCGCCTGATACGGAGCCGCGATTTGGGCGATGCCCGTCACAAGCAGCGGATAGGCGACGCCAGTTATAACGGTGAAGACCGTCAACATAACGATAGCGGGACGGACGTGGGTCAGCATGTTTGTGATCCTCAAGCGAGTTTCAGCGCGACGATAATCATGTCGATTAGTTTGATGCCGATGAACGGCGCGATCAGTCCGCCCAGTCCGTAAACTGCCAGGTTACGAGACAGGAGAGCCGATGCACCGACCGCGCGATAGGCGACACCTGTCAAAGCGAGCGGAATGAGTGCGACGATAATCAGGGCGTTGAAAATGACCGCAGACAGGATGGCGCTTTCAGGCGAGCCCAGCTGCATCACGTTCAAGGCGCCGAGTTCAGGATACGTCACCAAAAACAGCGCTGGAATAATCGCGAAGTATTTTGCCACGTCGTTGGCAATCGAAAACGTTGTCAGCGATCCGCGCGTCATCAGCAATTGTTTGCCGATCTCGACGACCTCGATCAGCTTGGTTGGGTTGCTGTCGAGGTCCACCATGTTGCCAGCCTCGCGCGCCGCTTGGGTGCCGGTCTGCATCGCCACGCCGACATCGGCCTGAGCGAGGGCTGGGGCATCGTTGGTGCCGTCGCCGCACATGGCGATCAGGCGACCCTTGGCTTGCTCAGCGCGAATGTAGGCGAGCTTATCTTCCGGCGTTGCTTCCGCGATGAAGTCATCGACGCCCGCTTCAGACGCAATTGCGGCCGCTGTGACCGGATTGTCGCCCGTGACCATTACGGTCTTGATGCCCATCGCTCGAAGGGCGGCGAACCGTTCCTTGATGTCGGGCTTCACCACGTCCTTCAGATGGATCACGCCGAGCAGGCGTCCCGATGACGCCACGGCGAGCGGCGTACCGCCCGATTGGGAAATGCGGTCGACGGCATCGCGGAAGCCCTTCGGCGTGTCGTCGAGCGCGAGCTGGAGATGTTTCAGAACCGCATCGACCGCGCCTTTGCGCACGGTGACGGCCCCGGCATCGACGCCGGAAAGCCGCGTGACGGCAGAGAATGCGATGACTTTTGCTGTGCCGCGGTCGAGTGCTGGCTCGGGTCGCGCGTAACGCCCCTTTGCAAGTCCCACGATCGAGCGGCCTTCGGGCGTTTCATCCACCAAGCTGGCGAGAAGCGCAGCGTCGGCAATCGAGTCCGCCGTCACCCCCGGTACGGGTATGAACTCGGTCGCAAGCCGGTTGCCAAACGTGATGGTGCCGGTCTTATCAAGGAGAAGCGTATCGACATCGCCAGCTGCTTCCACAGCTCGGCCCGACGTGGCGACTACGTTGAATCTGATCAGCCTGTCCATTCCGGCAATACCAATGGCCGACAGCAGTCCGCCAATCGTGGTGGGGATCAGTGTCACCAACAGCGCGACCAGAACAACCACCGACAGCGTTGTACCGGAATAGCCGGCCAGTCCCCACAACGTGACGACTGCGATCAAGAATACGAGCGTCAGTCCGGAAAGCAGGATCGACAGCGCAAGCTCGTTGGGTGTCTTCTGCCGTGCCGCACCCTCGACCAGGGCGATCATGCGATCAAGAAAGCTTGACCCTTGCTCGGTTGTCACCCGCACGATCAACCAATCGGACAGGACCTGGGTGCCGCCCGTCACCGCCGAGCGGTCGCCACCCGATTCACGGATCACTGGTGCCGATTCACCCGTGACGGCTGACTCGTTGACCGATGCGATGCCCTTGATCACTTCGCCGTCGGCCGGGATTAGGTCGCCCGCTTCGACGAGCACGACATCTCCGACCACGAGATCGAGTGCAGATTTGGGCTCCCAGACATCCTTCTCGGTATCGTCAGGATGGAGCAACACCTTGGCCTGCGTGTCGGTCCGGGTTTTGCGCAAGGCGTCCGCTTGAGCCTTGCCTCGGCCCTCGGCGACGGCTTCTGCAAAATTCGCGAACAAGACCGTGAACCAGAGCCAGAAGGCGATCTGGCCAGAGAACAACGGGTTGCCCGTGCCGGTCAGCAATTCGCGAACGAACAGGACGGTGACGAGCGCGGCCACGACCTCGGTCACGAAGATCACGGGGTTCCGGACGAGCGCGCGCGGGTCCAGTTTGCGCACGGCGTCCACAGTGGCGCGCTTCAGGATCGGACCGTCGAACATATTGATGTGTGATGCGTTGGCAGGCATTGGTGATCTCCGTCAGAATGACTTGCCGCCGACCATCGCGACGTGTTCGACGATGGGGCCAAGCGCGAGCGCGGGAAAATATTGCAGGCCGCCAAGGATCAAGATCACGCCAACCAGCAGGCCGATGAAGAGCGGGCCAGTGGTCGGGAATGTCCCGGATGAGGCGGGGACTTTGGTCTTGGCGGCAATGGCACCGGCCAAGGCCATGACAGGGATGATGTAGGCGAAGCGACCGAGCAGCATTGCGATGCCGATCGTCGTGTTGAACCAGGGCGTGTTGGCAGACAGACCTGCGAAAGCTGAACCGTTGTTGCCGGCACCCGACGTGTAGGCGTAGAGAATTTCTGAAAGTCCGTGTGGCCCGGGGTTTGCGATGCTTGAGACAGCAAACGGTAGCATTACAGCGACCGCCGTGAATCCGAGTATCATCGTCGGCAAAATGAGCAGGGCCAGCATCGCAAGTTTCATCTCGCGCGCTTCAATCTTTTTGCCGAGATATTCCGGCGTCCGACCGACCATTAGTCCGGCAACGAACACCGCGATGACAGCCATCACGAGGATGCCGTAGAGGCCTGAACCAACGCCGCCGGGCAAAATCTCGCCAAGTTGCATCAAGAAGAGTGGCACCAATCCGCCGAGCGGCGTTAGCGACGCGTGCATGGCGTTGACGGCCCCGCACGATAGGCCTGTGGTCACGGCGACGAACATGGCTGTCAGTGCCTGCCCGAACCGAACCTCTTTGCCTTCCATGTTGCCGCCGACCGGATCGACACCGAGTGAGACGAGAAGCGGATTGCCTGCGGTCTCGGCCCAGTACGTGATCGCGACGCCCGCAATCAACAATGCACACATGGTGTAAAGCAGAGCATGTCCCTGGCGGTCGTCGCCAACCATGCGTCCGAAGGCGAACGGCAGGGCTAGCGAGACAACCAACATGCTCCAGATGGATAGCATGTTCGACCAGGCGTTTGGGTTCTCGAAGGGGTGAGCTGAATTGGCGTTGAAGAAACCGCCGCCGTTGGTGCCGAGCTGTTTGATGGCCTCCTGACTGGCGACCGGTCCGAGTGAGATGATCTGCTTGGCACCTTCCAATGTCGTCACTTCGACCGACCCTTGGATGGTCTGGGGTATGCCGAGCACCACGAAGCCCATCGCGACAACAAACGACAGCGGCAGCAAGACGTAGAGCGTCGCCCGCGTTAGGTCGGCCCAGAAGTTACCCAGGGTGGCTGATCCGCTACGCGCGAAGGCCCGCGTGACTGCGGCCGCAAGCGCTATCCCCGTGGCCGCGGACAGGAAATTATGTACGGTGAGGCCCGTCATCTGCACCGCGTGGCTCATGGTGCTTTCGCCGCCGTAGGCCTGCCAGTTGGTGTTGGTAACGAAGCTGATCGCGGTGTTGAAGGCAAGGTCGGGCGCCACGCCGCCGAAGCCTTGCGGGTTCAACGGTATCAACCCTTGCAGCCTTTGGATTGCGTACAGCAGCAGGAAGCCCGCGAAGCTGAACACTAGCATGGCCATCGTGTAGCCGAGCCAGCTCTGCTCTTTGTTTGGATCAACACCAGCAACCCGGTAAAGGCCGGTTTCTACCGGCGAGAGGATAAGAGAGAGGAGGGTCGCCCGTCCTGACAGCACTCTGGCTAGATATAGGCCCAGGGGCCGAGCAGCCAACAAGGCTGCTGCGAAGACAAGCGCGATCTGAAGCCACCCATTCAAGGTCATGGCAGTGAACTCCGATTTGAATTTTTTGGGGTGTGGGAGACCGATCAGAAATTTTCGGGTCGGATCAACGTGTAAAGCAGGTAGATCGCCAGGATGGCCGCAACTGCGCCGCCGAGAATGACTTCAAACATCGGTGCTCTCCTAGAGACGTTTACAGGCAACGGCGTACAGCCCCAGCAGGCCAAAAAGTCCGCAGCCCAGTGCAAGAAAAACGATGTCGCCCATAGAACTCTCCCGTTGCCACGATGACTGCACCATCGGACGAGCCGCATAAGGATGCGATACGGAAGAGCCGGTCCGGTTGTAAGGATGATGTAAGGATCGGAAGCCGGTAGCCGATCTCCGGGCCCGGTCGGTGACCTGTAATTGCCGGGAAATACTTTGATGTCGGCTTATTGGCCCGAACCATAACAACTATGGCTCCAATTGCTGCTGAGTCCGACGACCGGTCGGGGTCAGCAAGAACCCTTAACAGCGTTCAGTTGACTTCGGCAGGACTTCCGATACCGACCGTCGCCGGGCCGGACCCCGCACGCCGACGCGATAGGCTCGATACCGACCGTCACGCTGCAGCGCAGCAGAGATTCGAGAAGGGCCAAGAGCGTTGGCGGAGCCCTGTTTCAGATCGAAGTTGCTGATCGGCAGCAATATGGTAGCTTAGCGGAAAGTCAGGCTGCCGGATGGATGGGGGAAGGCGGGCTTTTGGTCGACCAAACGCCAAGCAGGATGCGTGGGCAGGTGACGAGATAGGCGTTGCCAATCTGCAGTATCCCGGATTTCCATGCTGTAGACGCTAATTTCGCTCTTGACATGCCTCCGCCGATTTGAAGCGTAGGAACAAATGGCGGGTAGAATATTCGTAAATTACCGGCGCGACGATAGTGCATCCCAGGCGTTAAACGTTGCCCTGTATCTGGAGGTCACGTTTGGCAAGCGCAATGTATTCCTCGACATCGATCGGATGCGAGCCGGACAAAGTTTCCCCGTCGTGCTTGAAGAACGCTTGGCAGCCTGCGAGGTGATGCTCGCTATAATCGGGCCACACTGGCTGACCTTACGAGATGACCAAGGCCAACGTCGCCTGGACGATCCCGATGACTGGGTTCGGCTCGAGATTGCCACGGCGCTGGCTTCCGGGACTGTGGTAATTCCCGTGCTCGTTGGCGGCGCGACCCTGCCCAGAAAAGTTGAATTGCCGCCAGCGTTGCAGGCGCTCTCCGATCAACAAGCCGTCACATTAACAACTACTGGCTTCCGCAACGAGATGGCGGGGCTCGCACGCGACATCCGCGCGCTTCCCCGCCCGCTGCCATGGGGCCGGCTCGGCAGTATATTGGCGGCGGGTCTGGCGCTGGTACTGATCGGATGGGTCGTACTCATTCAGATCGGCGTGCCGTTGCCAGGCAGGGCGCTACTGGGACCGATGCACGTTGAGATTGAGGCCAAGCAAGCCGAGGAGCGAAGGAGTGCGGAGGCTCGTCTCGCGGCAGAGCGAAAGGCACGCGCGGATGCCGAGGCTAGAGCTAAAGAACTGGCCAATGAGGCCGAAAAGGCCCGCCGTGACGAGGAGGCGGCACGCAAAAGGGCGGAGAACGAAGCGCGTCTGAAGGACGCGGCGGAGGCCGAGGCGCGACGCAAGGCTGATGAGGCGGATAAGGCACGGGCGGCAGCGGCCAAGTCCAAGCGAGAGGCCGATGAACGTGCGGCCGCTGACGTTCCCAGGGTCGAGGAACAACCGGTGCCCAAGATCGAGGGCGAGACAGATGAAACTGCGCTGCAAAGAGCGCATGCAGAGGCCGTGCGAAAAGGCGAATGGGGTTTTGATCGCTCAGGTCAAGACCAATGAGGAAAAATATAGCTGCTATGGTCTGGTGTCTCCGTCTGCCCAACGGTCGCGGTGCTCATAAGCCGACGAGAGCCCCCCGGGCAAGCTCCGCCATCGTCTTCTTCGGCAGTGGGTCAACCACGACCGGAAACGGTCCAACGGCAATGAGGGCGGCGGCACTCGATGATCACCCAAGACCGACCGTTCTCACCCTGAATTCGCGCCGATGCTTTTGCGGAGCAGCAAAAACTGGGCTGCGATCTCGCGGATGGCGTATACAAAAAGCACACGCTGTCTGATCATCCGTGGCTGACTTATAGCGCTTTTGGCCCGACTCGACGGTTGGGCCTTGCGTCATCCTCGTCCGAAGCTGAAGCCATCGCGTCGAGTTCATTAAAAGTTCGCCTCCGCGTCGGCTTGCGAAGGAGGGGCGGGCGTGATCAGATTGATCAGAAACCGGCGTTCATGACCCGGAGCTTCCGTCTTATCTTCGTCAGGTGCTTTTCCGCTTCACCTGGAAGTGGTCATTTTATCTTTCCCGAACGCGCCTCTTCCAATCCTGGCCCGGTCTGCTGAAGTCCAAGTGGAGGTACTGCCGGGAAATTCCAGGAGGCGGGCGTATCCGGTGGGGTTGCCCTTGATCAAGAACTGCCAAAGCGACCCATTATGCGCAGCATGATTCCCATTTTTGCAATTTTGTCGTCGCAGTCTTTTATTTGCCTTTGCAGGCTTTCGCTATCGCCACTTTGTGGTCGGATTTTTTGAGCACTTAATGCTCGCTTGTACCAGTGACGAGCTTTAAAAACATCCATTTTGACGCCCTTGCCTTCAATGTAGAAAGAGGCGATTTTCTCTTTAAGGTAAGCATCATTTGGATGAACATCGTCCATGAAGCGCCAGAGCGCCATCACTTTTTCAGGAGCCTCTAATTCATAACACTTTGCCAATGAATAGGCAGTGTCAAAGGTTGGCGAATGATTATGGGCTCTTTCCAGTAACTCTCTACCCATCTTCGGGTTATGCATAAACTTCCAATCAGAGCCACCCCACCAATATCGTAAACCGAGCGTTTGCCAATGCTTGGCGTTCCCCACCCTGCTGGCCAATTCGAGCCATTGGCGAGCCCGGTCCGAATACAAAGGTGCAGTATCGTCATCTTCATCGATCGCCCCCCTATTTGATCTCCCGTATGCGTAGGCATCAGCAAGACGACCCATGGCGTCGGCATTGCCGCCAACGGCCGCTTCATAAACTTCTCGCGCCGCGCGATTAATAATTCCGGTTCTGGTCAGAAGCTGCACCACATCCGAGTTGATCGATGAGCCGGATAAGTGGACGGCATTTTGCCAGACAAGCCCCTTGAGGTCGTCTGGCAACTTGCTTGTATCGGGCATCCCCGCTCCATCCAGTAGCACTGGAACAAAAGTTATGCCCCGCTCGAGCCCCATGCGCAGCTCACGTCTTACGAGATCGTCCGAGCTATCGAGGCGTCGAGTCTCGCTGCCTTCGGCAATGGCATCAATCCAGCCACTGCCTATGAGCGCCAGCAGGACATCGCACCCGGCGACGCGAGCATCCAAGAACTCGAGGAAGTTGACGCCTGGCGGAATGGATTCCTGGTCGAAAAACACATTAGCTGGTGGAAGTACATCCGTGATTGCGCGATAAATCTCTCTGGCATGGGATTCGGCGTCGCTGCGACGGTAGCTAATGAACAGCTTTTTTGCTTCGATGACGAAGTTGGCGGTCATAGGCACCTCGATGGTTTGATTACCTTATGAATAATGCGCAGCGATCAGCACGATCTTGAGGTGGCCCCGGATGTTCGGACAGCTTTTTCCGCTTCGATGAGTGAGGCCTCTGCCGTGGTTAGGCAGCCGAGCGGATCGGCAGGATGCACTGATCGGGCGTCATGCCGTCGAGACTGGAATGCGGTCGGCGGCGATTGTAGAGATCGAGATAGCGCCCGACCCCGATCCGCGCGTCCGACACTCTGTCGTAACCATCCATTCTATTAGCGAAATTTGAGTCTTGCCGATGACGGTGGTCAACTCGGCGATCACATAGGCATGCAGATAGACCTACTCGTATTTCACGCTTCTCCACAGCCTCTCGACGAACTCGTTGTCCCACCAAGCTCCTTTGCCGTCAATGCTGGTCTTGATGTCGTTCGCCGCCAGCACGCCGGTGAAGGCCGCGCCGGTTAACTGGCTGCGTTGATCGGTGTTGAAGGTCTCGGGCTTGCCGTGCTTGGCCAGCGCGTCCTTGATTGTCACTACGCAACACGACGCCTCCATCGTGATTGGTTTCGGGTAGGCGCGAAGAGAAAACACACATCGCGGCGTTCGGAGTGCTTTCTTCGACTGGCAGCTTTGACAGGTCAGACCGACGGGCCGGTCGGCATCGCTACGGTAAGTTTTGGCCCACCCCTTCCATCAGCGACCGAGGTTGACGCCGTCGCGATCGGAGGCCAAGCTGACGATCTGAGCAAGTTCGTCGGCTGCTGAGGGTTCAGCTTCCGAAGAGGGAAGGTGTACGCGTCATCGAAAGTGACCCCGGGCTGCCAGTCGCATACGGAACATTTGTTGACGCGATTGGGGCAAAAGCCGACAAGGACGCCGAAGATTTCTCCGGAAGCATAACCGTGGTCATCAGCGATCGCCGCATTACAGCGGTTGCCGTCGCAACAGCGTCACCGTTGGATTTGGGCCATCGATGGGCTACGGACCGGGGCGTCAATAAATTCGTTGATGGCTAACCCGTTGATTTCAATGGTGGGTGCGGTAGGGATCGAACCTACGACAAGCTGATTAAGAGCGAGTCGATCGTTGAGTTAATAATGGTCGCGGAAGGAACCTCTCATGATCAACCCACACAACACTATCTGGATTGGACCCTTGGTTCATGCAAACTTGTTTCCCAGACCGTTACCCAAACAGCTAAACTAGGTGGCTTTGCTGTCGCTAAGTGATTGAATATGCATGAAAAAGGTGGTGGGCGATGTAGGGATTGAACCTACGACCCCACCCGTGTGAAGGGTGTGCTCTACCGCTGAGCTAATCGCCCGGACCGTGCCCGAAGTCGCGTCTTATCTGCGTTCGCCGTAGGGAAGTCAATACGCAGATAAGGTCTCGTGTGAGATAACAGGGCGGGTGTCTGGCGCACCGGCTAACTCTCCCGCGCAGGCGTCTTGAACGAACACCTGACCCCACTTCAAGGCAACCGGGCCTCGATTGCGGTTGATTTGCCTGTTGATGGCGCCAAAGTTCAACGCCCGAACGGGCATTTTATCTTACTGCACCTTGTCTTGTATGGAGTGAGGCAGCGTTTGAAAAGACCGACGCTGGGACAGTAATGTTCGCAAGTTTTAAAGCACTTCCCGCCTGTGTACACCGTCCAGGCGGCTTCGCTTGGTGATACGTGTGCGACCATGGATGCAAAAACGAACGTAGTTCCCGCGACAATCAGTGATTTAGCACTAAGCATTATAGTACCTCCCAATATTATCGTCAGTCCCCGCTCCAAATTTCTGTTAACAATCTTTTTGCAAACGATATCGTGGGCCACAAAGGCCTGTCAAGCGCACCAAGACCATCTTGCCAGTTCCGCCCGTTCTAAAAGCTAAAGCTCAACGCGGCAGCAGCACGGTGGCGACGGCCATGGCGGCAATCCCTTCGCGACGGCCCACAAAGCCCAAGGTTTCCGTGGTGGTCGCTTTAATGCCGACATCGCGCGCGGTGACGCCCAGCGCCTTGGCGAT